>ERZ802827.38-NODE-38-length-66087-cov-43.7421_pt1 | contig 66087 bp, 61 predicted proteins | sample MGYA00345652_ERZ802827 | MGnify/ENA primary metagenome ERZ802827 (study PRJEB30503, sample SAMEA104212372) | marine metagenome | biome: Westerlies Biome; feature: [SRF] surface water layer (ENVO:00010504) within the epipelagic zone...; material: water (ENVO:00002006)... | reverse complement strand
AGAGACTTTACGAGTTGGTTTGGCGGCAGTTTGTTGCCTGTCAGATGACGCCCGCTCGTTACTTGAGCACCTCTGTGACGGTGACTGCATCTGACTACGATATGGTTGCGAAGGGTAGGGTGGTCGAGTTTGACGGTTACACTAGAGTGCAAAGCCCGCTCGCAAAAAAAGGCGATGACGCGATACTGCCTCCTTATCAGGTTGGCGATACGCTGAAACTCTCTGAGCTCCTGCCAACACAGCACTTCACCAAACCCCCTGCGCGCTTTGGTGAAGCAAGTCTGGTAAGGGAATTAGAGAAGCGTGGTATTGGTCGTCCTTCGACTTATGCGGCCATTATCTCGACCATCCAGGATCGTGGGTACGTTAAGCTCGAAAATCGGCGATTTTATGCTGAGAAGATGGGCGATATCGTAACTCAGCGATTGCAAAGTAGCTTTGAGGATTTACTCGACTATGGCTTTACCGCGTCGATGGAGGAAAATTTAGACGACGTCGCAAAAGGTCGAAAAGACTGGCGTGAGGTCTTGGATGTTTTTTACCACGATTTTAGGGCCAAGCTGGACCTCGCTGAGCAATCTGGCGATAACGGCATGCAGGCTAATGAACCCACGCCTACGGGTATCGCTTGCTCCTCCTGCGGCCGCTCTATGCAGGTTCGCACCGCGAGTACTGGTGTGTTTTTGGGTTGCTCAGGTTACAACTTACCGCCGAAAGAGCGGTGCAAAAGCACCGTGAACCTCACGCCTGGTGACGAGGCCGTGTCTTCTGATGCGGATGATGAAGCCGAGTCGCGCCTACTGTTGACCAAAAAGCGCTGCAATAAATGTAATGCTGCGATGGATAGCTACCTGATTGACGAAACGCAAAAACTGCATCTTTGCGGAAACAATCCCGACTGTGATGGCTACCACGTTGAGGCAGGTCACTTTAAAATCAAAGGTTATGACGGGCCCGTTTTAGAGTGCGATAAGTGCGGCTCTGAGATGCAACTTAAAACAGGACGCTTCGGCAAGTACTTTGGTTGCACAGGCGAGTCGTGCGCGAATACTCGAAAACTGTTGCGAAGCGGTGAGGCTGCACCGCCTAAAATGGATCCGATTCCTATGCCGGAGCTGCGCTGTGCAAAGGTAGAAGACCATTATATTTTACGTGATGGTGCGGCAGGATTATTCCTTGCGGCAAGCCAGTTTCCAAAGCACAGGGAAACGCGAGCGCCTTTTGTGGACGAGCTTCTTCCCCATCAGGCTGAATTAGACCCGAAATATCATTTTATTCTTGATGCGCCGGTGACTGACGATGCAGCGAACCGAACGCAGGTGCGTTTTAGCCGAAAAACGAAAGAACAGTTTGTCATGACCGAAGTTGACGGAAAGGCGACGAGCTGGAAGGCCTTTTTCCAAGGAGGGCGGTGGGTTGCTGACGGTTCCGGCAAACCCACTCCAAAGAAAAAAGCCAAACCAAAGGCGAAAGCGAAAGCGAAAGCAAAAATCAAACGGACTTAGCTCAAGTGAGTCAAGCGCAGTCATTTGCAAACCATTGTATGTACATGGCCTCTGTGTTGATTGAGCACTGGTCTGACGCGATAGATCGGCAAACTCAAAACGCAAGCGTTACGACAGCGGCCTTTGCACCGGCAGTGAGGCTGCATCTTCTGGACGCGTATGGTTGGCAAATGCTGGCCTGTAATCGGGTTGCTGCTCTACCCAGCAGGCCGCCACACCATACGTCTCGGATGCCTGTTATAGCCGAGGGTATTACCGTCGCTCCGGAGGTCAAGGAGCTAGCACTATTGGAGCAGAGCGGCTGGCTGGCTACCCTACAGAAGGAAATAAACCCGGGATTGCCGAAACGCACTGCGGCCTACGCTCTCCTGGCGTCCGAAGGTGGCGATTTCGATCTTTCGGTAGCAAGGTATTGTTTCGCAGAATTGGAGACCCTAATCCAACGTTTCTCTGACGCGATTGATGAGTCATGAGTAGTGGCGTCGTCGGTGGTAAACCGCGACCTGTAGTGTTATGGTCAGTTAAACAACACGACATATTGTGAGGTAAGGACATGTCTACATCGCTTTTGGAGATTGTCGATTTAGGTGATGGTGAGGTTGTGCTGCAGCGAGCAGACGATGACTCAGAGCCGTTAGTGAGTATTCAGTTTTCAGAGGAAGCGAGTGCCTACCTCATGGAAAATAATCTCGAGGTGGCGAAGGTCATGATTCAAGCGGGCATTCAAGCCGCGGCAAAAATAGCTGAAATGTCTGGTGTTGAAGTCGATGGTGGCGATAGTACAGAGCCGGCGCGACAACGCACACTGCACTAGCGGGAAGTCACCGGCGGATGACGCCGACGCTGATTCCCTCCACGACGACGTCCTGAGTAGTCAGGTCGAGCTCAATGGGAGCGTAGTTGTCGTTCTCCGCTGTGAGGTCAACGCGTGTATCTGAGATGCGTTTCCAGCGTTTCACCGTAACCTCGTCGTCTATACGTACCACGGCTATCTGTCCCTGTCGCACCTCACGGGTGCTGTGTACAGCCAACAGATCGCCATCGAAAATACCCACATTAATCATACTATCGCCGCATACCTGAAGCAGAAAATGGGCCGTGGGTGAGAAGAAGCTAGCGCTGAGATCGCAGTAGTCTTCAATGTGCGCCTGCGCTAGTAACGGTTCGCCAGCAGCAACACGCCCTATAATCGGAAGCCCCGTTTGTTCTGTCAGACGAATACCTCGTGATGCTCCTGCAATCAGTTCGATCGCGCCTTTTTTCGCCAGCGCTTTTAAATGCTCCTCGGCCGCATTTACCGACTTGAAGCCCAACTCGCGCGCGATATCAGCTCGAGTCGGTGGCATCCCTGTTGCGTCAATACTACCTCTGACAACATCCATCACCTGTTGTTGACGTGCTGTAAGTTTTATCACGGGTTTCCTCCTGACGTAGTAGCTGATCATATTACCAGTATGTTTAAATGTACAGTATTGGCTGGGAGGGCAACCGTGGGTAGTTTATGCGACACCAATCTTATGTGGATGACCCATGAATTTTATACTTGATCTCGTTGCTCCGCTGAGCGAAGCCACGGGCTTTTCGCCGGTCGCTACCGCACTGGTTGCACTGCTCTTGGTCGGTCTGATCGCCCACGTCATTATTCGTCGCTCAGTACAGAGGCTCGGCGTTTTTGCCGATACCACAGCGACGCGTTGGGATGACGTTGTGTACTACTCGATCTCACCGCCTGCAGAGTGGGCGATGTGGGTGTGTATCTTTTATCTATCCCTCGGCTTGATTGAAGGGGCCGAAACCTTGCGCAATAGCCTGTTGCATGTCGCAGATACGGGTCTCATTGTCCTCGTGGGATGGTTGCTGCACCGTGTATCAACGGGGATTGAAAAGGAGTTGCTTTCAGAGCACAGGGGACCTCTGGACTCAGACGATAGAGCGACCATCAGCGCCGTAGCACGATTGGCGAGGATTACGGTGTGGATGCTCTCTATTTTGATGGTGATGCAGTCCTTGGGCGTCTCCATATCTGGTTTGTTGGCCTTTGGTGGTATTGGTGGCATCGCAGTGGGTTTTGCTGCCAAAGACCTTCTCGCCAACTTTTTAGGGGGTCTCAGCATTTATCTTGATCGGCCATTTGCTGTCGGGGACTGGATTCGATCGCCGGATCGGGAAATTGAGGGCACCGTGGAAGATATTGGTCTACGGATTACCCGTATTCGCACATTTGATCAACGCCCCCTCTACGTCCCCAATTCGACATTTTCCAGCGTGGCACTAGAGAATCCGTCGCGAATGTCGAATCGACGTATTTACGAGACGGTGGGTGTGCGTTACGAGGATGCAAATCGTGTTGCAAAAATCGTGGAGGACGTTCAATCCATGTTGCGAAGCCATGATGCCATTGCTCAGGATCGAACAATGATTGTGAACTTCAATCACATGGGACCGTCTTCACTCGACTTTTTTATCTACACGTTCACCAAGACTACCAACTGGATTGAATTTCACGCGATAAAGGAGGACGTGTTGCTTCGGGTTCTCGACATCGTTGCGCAAAATGGTGCTGAAGTGGCTTTCCCAACCCATACGATTCATCAGGTTCGACCTGAGCCTGAGCCCTCAGGCTCCGCCACCTAAACCACTGGTCAAAGGCGGTCGCTACCAGCGTCGGTCGCTGGCGCGAGGTTTTGGCGCTGCCCAGCTCCCTTCTTGGAGGTTAGCGATCGCGTTAAGGCATCGATGTCGCGCCTGAGACGCTGAGTTTCGCCTAGATCATAAAGCTCGTCGAACGTGAGCTCGCGCCAACTGGCAATGACCTGAAGTGCGGGGTGGTCAATATAGCGCACGTAGCCTTCTCGTATCACACGCTGTTCGACTAATTGAATAGCGTGACGGTAGGGCTCGACGTCGACTGAGCCGTCTTGTGCGTCGATATCGTCACCAGCTGAACCACCTACTGACGTCGTAGTGTTGAGACCGGTTCGAAGGTCAATGAACTCAGGTAAGACGCCACTCAATGCTGGCGCGCGACTTTTTTCCGGTTCGATTATCAGGACTCTCTCGGGGCTCAAGGGCGGGCTGGGCACTCTATATTTGGGGGGCATATAATCAGCGTGCGTGTTGAGCCATATGTCGATACCGAGCGTTCGCTCCGTTGCGTTATTGAGAGCGACTGTCCCCTGAATGATTGGGGTATCATTACGTCCTTGCCAAGTATCGATCACTACGGGCGCGCCGCTGTCCTCTGGCGGTTGTAACCAGGCAAGCGCGGAAATAGGCACTCGGCCGCTACTATTAGTCAGTTTTTGCAGGCCTTCACTGAGCAGTTGTAATGGCAGCATTTGGTAGGCGGCCGGTAAACTGGGTTTCGCTCTCTCTCGGTCAAGCCGCTCGTCAAGACCGGCATTTTGCTCCGCGGTATCTGCATCTAAGGCATAGTCGTCCAACCAATCAATACCCTCGCTTACTCGGGCTATCCCATCAAGTTCATCCGCAGCATCGGGTAGCATTTCTTGTTGCGCTTGAGCGATGTCCAAGAAAAATGGATTTTCGCCCAGTGAGGTATCACTGCTAACGACTGCTGAGTCATCAGTGCCGACCAAGCCACGCTCCGTCGCTATCCCAGTGACCTGTGACTCGCTCTCAGCGGGCGCTGACTCTGTGATCAGGGAATCCATTGCGATTTGCCCTGGTTGTCTGTCTTTGGCGTTTTGCGGGCTCATAGTATCGACAGCGGGGCTGGGCGCCTGCTCGTCTGTCATCATCGACAGGGTATCGCCCTCAGGCGTGCTTCCTTTGTCCGCGTCGTCGACCACGCTTCGTGCTATTGTGTCGCGATCCCCTATAGCGGCTAGCGAGTTGGCGTCCATCTGCTGCCCTAGTTGACCACTGCTATCTCTCGGTACCGGGGCAGAGTCCCCAAGATTGAGCGTCTCGTCACTGCTCTCAAGCTCGTTAGTCGGTGCCATCTCACTGGAACCTCCTGAGATGCCGTCTTCCTCTAGCAAGTCTTGAGGAGGCTCTGGTGGGATCATCGGCATGACGGCAATGGAGCCATCAGCGGCTACGGTAACCGCATCGGACCCCCATTCATCCATGAGCGCGTTAATCTCGTCATATTGGGTGAGCCATCTTCGCTCTCTCGGATAGGTCAACACGGGGCTGGCATCCCATATTTCGGAGCTGAGTGTCGTGTTGTCGGTGTCGATCATGACGGCGACTTCCACGTGTACCCAGCCTGACAGATCATCGCCGGCAGAACGCGCAGATATCGCCGCAGCTGTGCTGGTTTGCGCCTGTGAAGGTATTGAAACAAGCGATGTAAATAACGCGACAATGCAGCATTTGATCAGTTGGTTCTGCATGCATCCTCCCATCTTACTAAAAGCGCCTCAATATACTGGCGCCGAGCGTCATTCGACTCTAATGTTGACCTAAAGCGCAGTGTATCGGATTTTGCGAGCGTGAACTCCTTGGGATTACTCTGCAGCAGACCAATGAGTGCCTCAACGGGTACGGGTGTTGTTGCCTCAAAACTAACAGTTCCCCCGGAGGCACCGACGTCAATCTCAGATATACCGAGTGCCTGAGCCCTAAGTCGAATTTCAGCCTGAATAAAAAGTTGTTTTGTCGCATTGGGCAAAAGACCAAACCGATCAATCATCTCTATTTGAATATCATTCAATACATCTAAGGTTGCAGCTTGTGCAATCCGCTTATACAGCACCAATCGCGCCGAAATATTGGGTAAATAATCATCGGGTATCAAAGCTGGTAGGTGCATTTTGATATCGGTCCCCGTGTCTAGAGGCGCGTCAATATCGGGAATCTCACCTTTACGCAGTGACTCGACTGCGCGATTTAACATCTCGAGATAGAGCGAAAACCCCACCTGCTCAATTTGCCCGGACTGCTCATCTCCCAGAAGCTCACCCGCGCCTCGGATCTCCAAATCGTTTGACGCCAGCATGAACCCAGCGCCTAATTCACCCGCTGATTCGATCGCTTCAAGTCGCTTTTCTGCATCACGCGTGAGGGCGGATCTTGGCGGCGTTAGCAAATAGGCATACGCTTGGTGATGCGATCGGCCAACCCGCCCACGAAGTTGATGGAGCTGCGCCAACCCAAACTTATCAGCGCGATCGATAATGACCGTATTGGCATTGGGGACATCAATACCGGTCTCGATTATTGTCGAACAGACTAATACGTTTTGTCGCTGGTGATAGAAGTCCGACATAATCCGCTCCAGCTCTTGCTCACGGAGTTGTCCATGTGCAATTCCGAATGAAAGATCAGGCATTAACTCAGACAGTTTACGAGTAGTTTCCCCTATCGTTTTTACCTCGTTGTGAAGGTAATAAACTTGGCCACCGCGCAGTGTTTCACGCAGTATCGCCTCCTTGATTAGGCCAACATTGTGTTCTCGGATAAATGTCTTTATGGAGAGCCGCTTAGCCGGGGGGGTTGCAATGATAGAAAGGTCTCGCAGGCCACCCAGTGCCATATTCAATGTTCTGGGTATGGGCGTTGCGGTCATCGTCAAAATATCGACTTCTGCGCGAAGGGCCTTAATAGCCTCCTTTTGCTTTACGCCAAATCGATGCTCCTCGTCGATGATGAGCAGACCTAGATCCTTGAAGCCGAAATCCGTTTGTAATAATCGGTGGGTGCCAACCAATATGTCTATTTCGCCAGCCTTAAGGCGCTGACTGACTGCTACGATGTCTTTGGCTGTTTTGAAACGTGAGACGACTTCCACCGTCACCGGCCACCCGGCAAACCGGTCATTAAAATTGTTGAAGTGTTGTTGGGCTAATAGGGTTGTGGGTACGAGAACCGCGACCTGCTTCTGATTCTGCGCCGCGATAAACGCCGCGCGCATCGCGACCTCGGTTTTACCGAAGCCAACATCACCGCAAACCAGTCGATCCATAACCTTTTCCGCACACATGTCCTGTCGGACGGCGTCTATTGCGGCGGCTTGATCGGGTGTCTCCTCAAATGCAAAGCCTGAACAAAATTCGGCCCAAGCGACCTCGTCTAATGTATGAGAAAAACCTTTGCGAGCCTCTCGTTTGGCATAGACCTCTAACAGCTGCGCGGCTACGTCCGATGCTCGCTCGGATGCTTTCTTACGAGCTTTCGTCCACTGCTCTGTACCGAGACGGTGCAGAGGCGCGCTATCCTCATCGCCACCGGCATAACGACTAATGAGGTGCAGTGATCCAACGGGGACATAAAGCTTGTCATTGTTCGCGTACTCCAGAAGCAAAAACTCAGCTTCATGATCCTCCACGACCAATGTCTCAAGCCCTTTGTAGCGTCCGACACCATGCTCGAGGTGAACAACTGGGAGACCGGGGCGCAACTCGGTTAAATCTTTAACAATGGCCTGAGCATCAGTCTCTTGTGTGTTTCTTCTGCGCCGTTTTTGGGCGACCCGTTCCCCGAATAATTGATCCTCTGAGATGAGCACCGGTCGTTCTTTCTGTGAAAACAAAGGTCGGGAGATGTCAGCTACTGCGATAGCTAACGGGGCGTTATTTACAAGAAAATCTGACCAGGTATCCACGACAACCGCCGATAGATTCTCTTTCGCAAGTGACTCAAGCATGATTTCTCGTCGCCCGGCGCTCTCAACGGTTAGTAGCACGGGAGAGGGGTGTGACTTGAGCAAGACAGCTAACTTGCCGACGCCTGAGACGTTGCGAAAATCGTCTGTCGACGCAAAGGGCTCGGGAGTGTAAGACGCGAGGGCGACATGCACAGATGCGTCCTTGTTATCACGAAATTCAAGCGCGCAATGCTTGCCTATGGCTTGAAACAACTCCTCGGGCGGTATAAAGCCTCTTCGAGGAACTACCAGAGGCCTCCTTGGATCTACACCGTACTCCTCGAAGCGTCGGTTGACTTCTTTCCAAAACCGGTCAGCGGAATGCACATTATCCCCGATAAGCACCATGGGCGTTAAATGCGGCAGGTAGTCAAACAGGGTGTGACATTCGTCGAAGAAGAGGGGCAGATAATACTCTGCGCCCTGCGGAGCACGCCCCTGACTGATCTCGTTAAACACACTGCACTTTTCAGGATCGCCATCAAAACTGCGATACCAGTCGATCTTAAATCGCTCTATGGCGTCACTCGTCAAAGGAAACTCTCGAGCAGGCAATAAATCGATACGCTCTAGGCGGTGCGATGTTCGCTGCGTTTCGGGGTCGAAACTTCTGAGTGATTCGATCTCACCGTCAAATAAGTCGATCCGAAGTGGCTCGTCACATCCCATGGGAAAAACGTCCAGCAACGAACCGCGAGTTGCAAACTCACCATGCTGATAAACAGTATCGACGCTGCGGTAGCCATTACGAGTGAGATTCCGAATGAAAGTAGGCGCGTCCAAAGCATCGCCAGACGTCAAACTTAATACGCCAGCGTCAACGAAATAGCGAGGTGGAAGCCTGTGCATGAGAGTGGTGACGGAAGTGATGATGATGCCGCTTTTCAGAGTTGGCAGCCGTGACAGCGCCTTCAATCGATCCGAGACGATGTCCTCGTGCGGGGAGAAGTTATCGTAAGGCAAAGTCTCCCAGTCGGGGAGGAGCAAGATTTCTCTGGAGTCCCTGAGAAAAAAGGGAAGTTCAGCGGTTAAGTTGTACGCCTCTGTAGTTGTTGCCGTGATAACGAGAATTAGGGGTGACGACATTGCCAGCTCGGCTACGGCTTCCGATTGTGCTGAGCCGAGCAGAGGGCCTACGGCAGTTCGTTTACCTACGGCGTTAGGCCACGGTAATGCAGTTACGATGTCGCAAAATGAGGTCATGGGCTCTCCCTGAGCGGAGTGCGATTTTACGTGTCACCACTGTCGCTTACTAGAGCTGAACGGTTGCTGTTCACCTCATCTCGGAGTGATAATTGCAGGACACTCACAAACGAAGCTCAGTCGAGAGCTTTTTAGCTAAGGAAAGAGCATGGCGCCACAAAGAAAGCGCCAGCGTCCCGATGATTATTTCGTAGATTGGAAAGAGCGTGAAGCGCTCGCCGAATCCATGATCCCTATTGTCGGTACGTTGGCCCGCGAAAATAACGTTAAGTGCTACATTTATGGTAAGTCGCTCGTGAACCTCAGCGTTCTCGACATCATGAAAACGCATCGATGGGTCCGTCAGGTCGAAGATAACGAGCTGTCGGAGTTTGAGACGATTCGCGTGCTCAATTCTATGTCCAAGCTGAATCTAGGACCATCTCATGTGGATCTCGGTCGTTTATCGGTTGAGTACTTTGACAAGAACGAAGGAGCCGATCTGTCGCTTGATGACTTTGTCGCGGATAGATTGTCCCACTTGATTGATTCAACGCAGCAACCCGAGGGACCACTCGATGTCGTGCTCTTTGGGTTTGGTCGGATCGGTCGGCTCATGGCTCGGATTTTGGTGGCGAAGACAGACGGTGGAGATAGCTTGCGTCTCCGTGCCATCGTAGTTCGAAAAGGCAGTGCACCTGATGATTTATTAAAACGCGCTAGCTTGCTGCGACGCGACTCGGTACACGGCGTATTCGACGGTACTATTCGTGTCGATGAGGAGCGTCAATCCTTTGTGGCTAATGGCAATGAGATCAAGGTGATTTACGCCAACGCGCCAGAGGATGTCGATTATGAGGCTCACGGTATCAGTAATTGCTTGGTGGTCGACAACACAGGGGTCTGGCGTGATCGTGATGGACTGTCACGACACCTCAGAGCAAAGGGCGCTAGTAAAGTCATCCTGACCGCGCCAGGAAAAGGCGATGTTAAAAATATTGTAGCGGGTATAAACCATAGCGATATCGCATCCAGCGACACCATCCTGTCGGCAGCCTCTTGCACTACCAATGCCATTGTGCCGCCTTTGAAAGTCATTCACGATGAGTTTGAGATTCACTCAGGTCATGTCGAGACGGTTCATGCCTTTACCAATGATCAGAATTTGATCGACAACTACCATAAAGCCGATCGTCGTGGCAGAAGTGCGCCACTGAACTTAGTACTAACCGAGACAGGTGCGGCAAAGGCTGTTGCAAAAGTCCTGCCCGAGTTATCGGGAAAATTGACGGGGAATGCGATCCGGGTGCCGACGCCGAATGTCTCCATGGCGATACTGAATGTGACCTTGGGTAGAGAGACAAGCAAGGAAGAGCTCAATGAGTTCATGCGCAAAATGGCCTTGCACAGCAGTTATCGAAAACAGATTGACTACTCAAACTCGTCTGAAGTCGTATCGAGTGATTTTGTGGGGTCGCGCGCGGCCTGTGTATTTGATGCCCAAGCGACCATCGTCAACGGAAAACATGCCGTTTTATATCTGTGGTACGACAATGAATATGGCTACAGCTGTCAAGTTTTTCGTGTGTTGGAGAAAATGGCGGGGATTCAGTATTTGACCTACCCACCCACCGATGCCGGTGGGCTTTGATTTAAAGAGAAGTGTGGTAAGTCGGCGATAGCTTCGCTAGAATTCCCGCGCCGAATGAAAAACAAAGTTGTCGTAAAACGTTGCTATGAATAGCCATCGGCAAATCTGTAGTTCACTTCACTGGGGGGAGTGGCCACGCTTACATCAGACTTAGTCTGGCGACCTTCAGTGCAAGCTGACTACATGGCAGCCAGCGTTAGCGCGTGCGCGCGAAAAGCGAACGTAGATAGGAAAAGGCATGATTAAAATTCGCCGCGGATTAGACATTCCACTGGCAGGAACGCCAGAGCAGACCATTGGTGGGGTAACCTTACCGCGCCACGTCGCGCTCGTTGGCGCGGACTACATCGGCATGAAGCCTACTATGCTTGTGTCTGAGGGCGACTCTGTTGCGAAGGGACAGGCGCTCTTTGCCGACAAGAAGTGCGAGGGCGTGGTCTACACAGCGCCAGCCTCGGGCCGTGTTACCGCAGTAAACCGCGGTGCGAGGAGGGTCTTCCAGTCTCTGGTAATCGAGGTAGACGATGCGGTTGAGCCAAGAACCTGGGATGCAGTATCTGCAGAACAAGCGGGCTCGCTGACAGGTGACGAGGTAAAGGCGCGCCTGCTGGAGTCGGGGGAATGGACGGCAATTAAAGCGCGCCCCTTTAGTAAGATCGCGGACCCGAGCACAAACCCAAGTGGGCTCTTTGTCACTGCGATGGATACCCGCCCGCACGCGGTGGACCCCGACCTCGTTATTGGCGAGCAGAGTGAGGCTTTTGTCTTAGGGCAGGAACTTCTCGCTAAGATGGTCGATTGCCCAGTTTATGTTTGCGTTGCACCAACGAGTAATGTGCCTGTGGCCGCACACGAGCGCATCGTTTCGGCTGCATTTGACGGTCCACACCCTGCCGGGCTCGCGGGTACGCATGTGCACTTTTTGCAAGGCGCTTCGCTAACGAAGCTGGCTTGGACAATTGACTATCAAGACGTTATTGCCATAGGGCGCTTATTCCTCGACGGCGTTCTGTTCGTTGATCGCGTGGTGTCAATCTCAGGACCTGCCGCTCTTACTCCACAAATTATCCGCACGAGACGAGGCGCCGACATGGAAGCGCTGGTGGCAGGTCAGCAATCACCCGGCGAGAATCGCTTGATAAGCGGGTCGGTTTTAGGCGGGCGACGGGTGCAAGCACACTCAGCCTATTTGGGCCGCTTTCACAACCAAATTTCCCTGCTGGCCGAGGGGCGGGATCGCGTCCTAGCTGGATGGCTATCACCGGGGGTAAGCAAACATTCTGTGATGGGCATTTATTTGAGCAGCTTATTTGGACGACGCCCACTGGCGATGACCACGACGACCAACGGGTCAGAGCGGGCCATGGTGCCAGTCGGTGCCTACGAGCGGGTCATGCCGCTAGATGTGCTGCCAACACAGTTGCTCCGGGCCTTACTAGTGGGAGATACAGAGACTGCGCAAGCCCTAGGCTGTCTGGAACTCGATGAGGAAGACTTGGCATTGTGCACCTACGTATGCCCAGGCAAGTACGAATATGGACCAGTGTTACGAGATAATTTGGCACGCATCGAGAAGGAGGGGTAAGACATGGGTTTAAGAAGCACGTTAGATAATATCGAGCCCCACTTTAAGTCAGGTGGCCGATATGAGGCTTGGTATCCGCTCTATGAAGCGGTAGACACGATCTTTTACTCCCCGGCAAGTGTTACGAAATCGTCGGCGCATGTTCGTGATGGTATCGACCTGAAACGAATCATGATTACGGTCTGGTTCTGTACGTTTCCCGCCATGTTCTATGGCATGTACAACCTAGGTTACCAAGCCAATGAAGTTATCGCAGCTGGCGGCTACGCGTTGGATGGTTGGCGCGGTGCGGTTGTTGCGGGGTTGGGCGGTTTCGATCCCAACAGTCTGTGGGATAATTTTTTATACGGCGCCGTACATTTTCTTCCACTTTATGCTGTCACATTTGTTGTCGGTGGCTTTTGGGAAGTCCTCTTTGCAATGAAACGGGGGCATGAAATCAACGAGGGATTCTTTGTCACCTCAGTCCTTTTTGCGCTCACGTTACCACCCGACTTGCCACTGTGGCAGGCAGCAATGGGAATCACCTTTGGTATCGTGGTTGCGAAAGAGGTATTTGGTGGGACCGGCAAGAACTTTCTCAACCCAGCGCTGACCGGACGCGCATTTCTGTATTTCGCGTATCCCGCGCAATTATCGGGCGATAGCGTCTGGACCGCGGTCGATGGCTACTCAGGCGCAACCGCCCTAAGTGTTGTCGCTACTGAAGGCATGGAAGGCCTTACGGCCGCGTATACGTGGTGGGACGCCTTCACAGGCGCGATGCCCGGATCGATCGGAGAGACCTCGACTCTGGCCATCATGATTGGAGGCGGCATTCTCCTTCTCCAGGGAATTGCGTCTTGGCGAGTCGTGGCTGGCTGTTTCGCGGGTATGATCGCATTTTCTTTACTGCTCAACGGCATCGGCTCCGACAGCAACCCGATGTTCGCGATGCCTTGGTATTGGCATATGGTCATCGGTAGCTTCGCATTCGGCGCCTTTTTTATGGCGACTGACCCTGTTTCGTCTGCCATGACAAATCGGGGGCGTTGGGCTTATGGCGCGCTTATTGGTGTCATGTGCGTCCTCATCCGAGTCGTCAATCCCGCGTTCCCTGAGGGCATGATGCTCGCCATCTTGTTTGCAAACCTTTTTGCGCCGCTGTTCGATAACTTCGCGGTTCAAGCCAATATTAAGAGGAGACTTGCCCGTGTCGGCTAATAACGAAACGCTGTCGCGCGTCCTGATGGTAGCGCTGGGCTTATGTATTGTCTGCTCGGTCGTCGTATCGACCGCCGCTGTAGCGCTTAAGCCGCAGCAAGAGGCGAACAAAGCGCGTGATTTGAAGCGCAATATCCTGATGGCCGGTGGTATTTATGACGCCGAACTCAGTGTGGAAGAGCAGTTCGAGCGCATTCAATCTCGAGTCGTCGACCTCGACACGGGGCTATTTGTAGACGACGTTGACCCGGCGACTTTCGATCAGCGTCGATCGGCAAAAGACCCAGCGCAATCGCGCGCGCTGGTGAGCAATGAAGACCCGGCAAAAATCATCCGCCGAGAGAACCAAGCCGTTGTCTATCTTGTGAACAATGATAACGGCGGTCTCGATCGCATCATTTTACCTATCCGAGGTTATGGTTTGTGGTCGACCTTATATGGCTTTGTCGCGTTGGAATCAGATGCAAATACCATCATTGGCCTGGGATTCTACGAACATGGTGAAACACCCGGGTTGGGAGGGGAAGTGGATAACCCGAGTTGGAAAGCCAAATGGGCCGGAAAACTTGCCTACAAAGAAGGTGATGTTGCTATCTCTGTCTTAAAGGGCGCCGTTACGCCGTCCTCGCCTGAGGCTCAGTGGCAGGTCGATGGGCTATCAGGGGCCACGTTAACGACCAAGGGCGTTCATAACTTGGTCCAATACTGGCTTGGCGATGACGGTTTCGCGCCACTTCTTGGAAATCTCCGCGGAGGTAATGCCTAATGAACGTTCGAGAGACTTTGTTTTCGCCTGTCATTCAAAACAACCCTATTGCGCTTCAAATTTTAGGTATTTGTTCTGCGCTGGCGGTTACGTCCTCACTTCAAGTTAGCCTAGTGATGTCGGTTGCTTTAACGGCTGTTACCGCCTTCTCCTCATTTTTCATCTCGAGCATACGCACGTTTATTCCCTCGAGTATTCGAATCATCGTGCAGATGACCATAATCGCGTCACTCGTCATTGTGGTAGATCAAATCCTCAAGGCGGTCGCCTACGATATTTCTAAGCAACTGAGCGTATTCGTCGGCTTGATCATTACAAACTGTATCGTCATGGGACGGGCCGAGGCGTTCGCTATGAAAAACCCACCGATCCCCAGTTTTCTCGACGGGTTGGGCAACGGTCTCGGGTATTCATTCGTTCTGATCGCTGTGGGTGTAGTTCGGGAGCTTTTTGGTGCCGGCTCTCTCATGGGTGTCGAGATACTACCTGTTGTGACAGAGGGTGGCTGGTATAACCCGAACGGCTTGCTCCTTTTGCCTCCGAGTGCCTTTTTCTTGATAGGCTTTTTGATCTGGGGAATTAGAGCGTTTCAAACCGAGCAGGTTGAAGAGTCGGAGTTTAAAATTGCCAAGCACACACCGGTTGAGGAGAGTGCCTGATGGAACATTTCTTAAGCCTGTTTGTTAGGGCCGTTTTTATTGAGAACATGGCGCTCGCCTGGTTCCTGGGGATGTGTACGTTTCTAGCTGTATCGAAAAAGATTTCAGCGGCGTTTGGGCTTGGCATTGCGGTTGTTGTCGTTCTTACCATCACGGTACCTGTGAACAACCTCATCTATCAAAACCTGCTGGCCGAGGGTGCCTTGGCGTGGGCCGGATACCCCGAACTTGACCTGAGTTTTCTGGGGCTTCTGTCGTACATAGGTGTTATCGCTGCGATGGTGCAGATTTTGGAGATGTTCTTAGACCGGTACGTACCCGCTTTGTACTCCGCTTTAGGTGTCTTCCTACCACTTATAACAGTCAACTGCGCCATTTTAGGTGCTTCGCTGCTGATGGTGGAGCGCAGCTTGAATTTCGCCGAAAGTGCGGTATTTGGTTTTGGTTCAGGCGTTGGTTGGGCGCTAGCAATCGTGGCACTTGCCGGGATTCGAGAAAAATTAAAGTACAGCGATATCCCGGATGGGTTGCAGGGGCTCGGCATAACCTTTATCACTGTAGGCCTGATGTCTTTGGGCTTTATGTCGTTTGGCGGCATCGATATTTAATCAGCTGTAGCAACTCGAGGAGAGGCTCTTGTATACAACTATTTTCTTTGGCGTTGGTATGTTCACTGCCGTTGTGGTTGCCTTAGTGATGGTCATTTTGGTCGCACGCAGCAAGCTCGTGGCCAGTGGGAATATCAATATAGAGATCAACGGTGGAAAAACCATTCAGGTGCCCGCTGGTGGGAAGTTGCTGCAGACCTTGGCCGACGCTGACCTTTTCCTCGCTAGCGCATGTGGTGGCGGCGGTACCTGTGCTCAATGTAAGTGTATCGTTGCGGAAGGGGGTGGCTCATTGCTGCCCACAGAGGAGAGCCACTTCTCGCGCCGTGAAGCCAACGACGGCTGGCGGCTATCCTGTCAAACACCCGTGAAGCAGGACCTAAAGATTGAGATTCCGGAAGAAGTCTTTGGCGTCAAGCAGTGGGAGTGCACGGTAGAATCCAACGACAACGTCGCGACGTTTATCAAAGAGTTAGTGTTAAGACTGCCCGAGGGCGAAAGTTGTGATTTCCGCGCTGGCGGCTATGTGCAGCTTGAGTGCCCACCGCATGCCGTAAAGTTTGCCGACTTTGATATTGGCGAGGATTACCGCGGCGACTGGGAGCACTTCGGATTCTTCAAATTGGAGTCAAGCTGTCCTGAAACGACTATTCGCGCCTATTCCATGGCGAATTATCCTCAAGAAAAGGGTGTCGTAAAATTCAACATCCGCGTGGCGACACCACCACCGAGAACAGAGGGGTTGCCCCCCGGTATCATGTCCAGCTGGGCCTTTAATTTAAAGCCGGGCGACACAGTGAATGTCTACGGTCCATTCGGTGAGTTCTTTGCCAAAGAGACTGAGGCTGAGATGGTTTTTATAGGCGGCGGCGCTGGTATGGCTCCGATGCGCTCCCACCTGTTTGATCAGCTCCGTCGAATTAATACCGATCGAAAAATCAGCTTCTGGTACGGTGCGCGGTCTTTACGAGAGATGTTCTATGTAGAAGACTACGATAGCCTGGCAGCAGAGAACGACAATTTCGACTGGCACGTGGCGCTATCGGATCCACAGGAAGAAGACAACTGGGATGGCCTCACCGGCTTTATCCACAATGTTCTCTACGAGCAATACCTCAAGGATCATCCAGCACCGGAAGACTGTGAGTACTACATGTGTGGGCCACCCATGATGAACAAGGCCTGTATTGAAATGCTGTTGGACTTGGGTGTCGAACGCGAGAGCATCTTCCTCGATGACTTTGGCGGCTGATTAAGTGATCAGTCATCTTATGAGGCCAGCCTTAGCGCTGGCCTTTTTGCTATGTATGGCCGGCTGTCAACAGTCGCCAGACGTGACACGAATGTCGGGGCCAATCTTCGGTACCCAGTGGCACTTAACCTACCATGGCGCTGGTACTAACGTTGACGAACAGGTTGTGACGCAGCTAATTCAAGATGCCTTTGCTGTCGTCGATGGCAGTATGAATCACTACCAACCAGACTCCATGCTGAGCCGGCTGAATGCCGCCGAGGCGCAGACCGCCATGGAGGTGGACTGGGACTTCGCGCTTGTTTTTAATACGGCGCTCGATATCTACTACGCGACGGATGGTGCGTATGACCCCTCCGTATCGCCTCTCATAAACCTCTGGGGCTTTGGCCCAAAGGGGCCCACGCGCAGGCCCAGTGGCAATCAACTGGAAGAAACCCAAAAGTTCGTCGGTCTTAATGCGTTCGCTTGGGATCTGTCGTCCCGAACTTTTGTTAAACGAGACGCCATGGCGATGTTGGATTTTTCGTCAATAGCCAAAGGTTACGCGGTCGATCTTGGGGCGGACGCGCTTGACGAACTCGGGATTGCGAATTTCATGTTAGAAGTCGGTGGCGAGGTTCAGGTGCGGGGTAAAAGTCCACGCGGTGATCAGTGGCGCCTCGCTATCGAAGAGCCTGTGCCAGGCGTTGGTGGAAAGATATTTACCGCGATTTCTGTATCGGATGTTGGTATTGCCACATCGGGGGATTACCGAAATTTCTTCGAGAGCGAAGGACGACGCTATTCACATTTAATCGATCCGAGAACAGGATTTCCAATTGAGCATGATCTTGTCTCAGCCACTGTGATACACCCATCGACTATGTTGGCCGATGCTTGGGCTACCGCCTTAATGGTGGTGGGTACGAAAGAAGCACTTCGCTTGGCCAATACGTACGATCTGGCCGTATACCTTATTTCGCGGCAGGGCGATGAACTGATAAGCTCATATAACGACGATATGATGCCTTGGTTGCTGGCATCCGAGAACGGGGAAGGCCAATGATGATTTTTGCGATCAGCTTTTTAGCATTTGCCGCTATCATGGCAGCCATGGCCATTGGTGTGATGTCCGGACGGGCACCTATCAAAGGGTCGTGTGGCGGTATTGGCGCGCTGGGTATCGATCAATCCTGCGACCTGTGTGGCGGTGATCCACAGCGCTGCGAAACAGAAACACGAACGGTCCTGACTAATCGGAGCGACGGCGCAGTTGAGTTCGATCCTTCAGATCGCTGATGTCGACTCTGCTGGAAGTCGAATTGGCTACGAGGCTCAGTTTTAGTAGGGAGCAGCGGGCCTTCACGCGCGGCGTATCTATTTTTGCCGCGTTAGGCATGGCCCTGGGTGTTGCCAGTCTGATTGTTGTGCTGTCGGTCATGAACGGTTTGGCTGGCGAACTCACTGGGCGATTGCTCAATTCAATACCGCATGTCGAGATCAAGTCTGATGATCCACTTCGTGTCCAAGCGGTTGTTAGTCAATTAGCACCCGAGGGCCTTTCCGTGACAACAATGCCCTATATCCGTCGTCAGTTGATGCTTAGAGGCGAATTTACGACTGCTGGGGCTGAGCTGACAGGTCTGGGCGGACGGCCTCAGGAGGCATTAGGTCTGACGGTCATTGACGGTGACCTCGGACAGGTTATGACCACACGCTATCAGGCAGCGCTGGGTGAAGCGCTAGCTCGCAACTTAGGCGTGGGGATTGGTGACCGTATTGATGCGGTTTTGCCGGCGGTGGCTATGACGCCATTTGGGCTGCTTCCACGTTATCGTCATCTCACAGTCGGTGCGCTCATATCAGTGGGAGCATCCCCGGATGCGTCTATGGTCTTAACGTCTCTAGACACAGCCAGTAGGTTGAGTAGCTCGCCAAAGCCGGATGGCGTTCGGCTGCAGCTCTCAGACGCTTTTCGCGCTGACGAACTAGCACGTGATATCGAGTTCAGAAGTGATGGGCAGCTAAAAACGGTTACATGGACGGAGGCCTACCAATCCTTGTTCGCCGCGATCAGGATGGAGAAAGTAATGGTCGGTACTCTGTTGGGCGCTCTTATTGCTGTTGCCGCGTTCAGTGTTGTTTCCTCCTTAACCATGTCCGTTGCCGAAAAGCGCTCTGATATTGCGTCGCTGCGTGTGCTGGGACTAACGCCAGATAGCATTAGAAGGGTGTTTATCATGCATGGGCTGGTTCTGGCCGCGCTCGGAATTGTCGTTGGGCTCGTGCTAGGAGTGACATTAACACTCTATCTTGAGCAACTTATGAGGCTAGCCGAGTCCATGTTGGGCTGGACGTTGTTCGATCCGAGTATTTATTACATCGGTGGGCTTCCCACCGAGCTTCAATGGCGTGATGTCAGCTTTATTTTGCTGGGTGCACTTGCACTCAGCCTGTTGGCCGCAGTCTATCCGGCCCACCGAGCGAGTAAGATATCACCCGTTTTGGCATTAGAGGGATTGGACGCGTAGTGAGTATTTTATCAGCTGAAGGCGTATCAAAGGACTATCCATCTCCGGCGGGTCCAATTTCAGTACTGCGCGACTTAAGCTTTGAGCTCAATGCGGGCGATAGAGTCGCCATTGTTGGGTCGTCCGGCGCTGGAAAATCTACCTTGCTGAACATTCTAGGTGGTCTAGAACACCCGACAGCGGGACAGGTTTTATTGGGTGATACGGATCTGAAGCTACTGACCGAGGCTGCGCTGTGCCAATGGCGAAACGCACACTTGGGCTTTGTGTTCCAGTTTCACCACCTGATGCCAGAGTTCTCTGCGGTTGAGGCTGTTGCGATGCCTGCTAGGATTGCCGGAGAGTCGCCAAAGGCAGCATTGAGCGGCGCGGAGGAATTGTTGGTCCGTTTGGGCTTGTCTGAGCGACTGCATCACCGGCCCAGCCGACTCTCTGGGGGAGAGCGTCAGCGAGTGGCCATAGCGAGGGCGCTTATTAACCGTCCAGCATGTCTGCTCATGGACGAGCCCACTGGAAATTTGGATCCACGTACAGCCGAGGATGTCATGACGCTGCTGAATGAGGTGGTTTATCAGGATACTGCCTTCGCTATTGTTACCCACGATCCCAATATTGCAGCCGCCGCGCAACGCCGCTACCAGCTCGTAGACGGCCAGCTGACGCTGCTGTGACGCCGCGACGTAACATGAAGCGACTGCATTGGGATATCGCATTGCGTCAGGCAACTGACTCCGGACAGGGACTTTCGGCATTTCTATCGCGCCTTTCCGTTCTAGGCATGATCATTGCCGTGTCTGTTCTTCTCGCCGCGTTGTCCGTTATGAATGGTTTTGAACGAGAGATGCGGGTTCGAATTCTGAGTTTAGTGCCACATGTGACGATCCGTGGTTATGCGGATGACAGGGAGTGGGGTCAAATCCAATCCGACTTGGTTGAGCTGTCGAGTGTGTTACGAACTTTGCGCTTTACTGACCTGGATGCAATGTTGACAGCAGACGGACAAGCTCAGGTCATAAGACTGGCGATCGCAGACTCACAAGTGTTACCGGTTTATGAGTCTTATTTGGCACCTCCGATTAGCAGCCTGCGTGCCAATGAGGTCATCCTCGGCTCCGCACTTGCCTCTAGTCTGGGGGTCAAGGTAGGCGATCGCGTTTCTGCGCTCTATTCAGTCGGCGCCGTGGGTAATCGACTCGTGCCGGGCGGACTTTCAGTAGTCAGCATACTCGACTCCGAAACGGAAATAGATCAGATATTTGCACTTGCAGGCCCCAATAGCGGCAAGCTTAACCAACTGGAATTGGGGAGTGGTTTGTCGTTAACGTTGAGTGACCCCCTCGTTGCTGCTCGCCTCAGCAGTCAACTTAAAGTTGCTCTCACGCCTAACTTTTGGGTCACTGACTGGACGTCAAGCCAGGGTAATTTATACCAAGCTATCGAGCTGTCACGACGAATTGTCATATTGATGCTTGCTTCACTCTTGATTATAGCGACGTTCAACGTTGTGACCTCATTGGTGTTGGTGGTCTCGGACAGGCGAGCCTCATCGTCAATGCTACGTGCAATGGGCTTAACTGGCGCGGACATTGCACTCATTTTTATCATCCAAGGCGGGATAATCGGTGCTGGTGGCGCTGGCTTGGGTGCGTTGTTTGGCTTTATATTGGCGAGCTTGACGCCGTATCTTGTTTTCGCCTTGGAGGCGTACACGGGTAGTCCGCTCCTTGATACAGCAGTCTACCCGCTGGCTTATGTGCCCGTTGACATTCGGATCTATGACTTCATCGCGGTGCCAGTGGCGGCACTGCTCCTCTCTGTAGCTTCTTGCGCACTGCCGGCGATGACGGCAGCAAGACTGTCTGTGACGGAGGGGCTGCGGGAGTCACGCTAGCGCTTCGATTTTAGCCTGTCAGTGCGCGCTTGGTTTCGCGTTTCTCGAAGTAGTCTCCGCCGATCTTTCCTACGCTCTGCGCGCTCGCTGATACGCTGCGCAAGTCGCATGCGCCACAAACCATCGGCGATAAAGTAGCCGAAAAACGCAGCTAGAGCACCGAGAACTAGACAACCCAGCAAAAACGGAGGCCAAATTTTAAGCAGCTCAGGACTGGTAACATCAAGCCAATTGATTGAACTCACATCGATGACCGGCATACCCAGCAGCCAACTACCCAGTAGGTAAGCAGCCAGATAGACCACGGGCATGGTGAGAGGGTTCGTGACGAAGATGAGTGAGAACGCCAAAGGCACATTCGCCCCTAAACGTATCGCCACAAAGACAGCTACCAGCATTTGTCCGGGCAACGGCACCATTGCGCAGAACAGTCCGATGGCCGTAGCGCGGGCGATAGAGCTACGGCTAATGTGCCAGAGTTCCTGACGATCAAAAATATCCTTAAACGCACCAAGCCCCTTGACTCTGCGGAGTCGAGTTGGCGTAGGTAGGAATTTCCTCAGGGCGCGTTTTGGCATGGGTACCGCTTATTTATTCCCGTCTGAGACCTTTATCGTCTTTTTTGATCACATGGCCCCCTCTGGTCTCCTCTTACAGAAACGACCCGCGGAGTCTAATCAATCCGTATACGATTAGTATGGTGCCCTTGGTTTGACACCGCCACGTTCTCACAGGTGAATTTTCGCTATTTTGTGGTGGTGAACCGCGTGACACTGACATTTAGTGCAACGCTTTTTTTATCTCTACTGTCTCCTGAGTCGTTTTTCTGGCCGCTGCACGTCGGCATCGCGCTATTGCTTGTCTGTCTGCCGACCCCCACGTTCTGCCGGTGGGCCATCATCAGTGGACTGGTTATAGGGTCTTTTCATTTTTTAGCCTACGAGAACCGACAAATACCCCCCGAGTGTTTTGATAGCGCGTTGAATTTTCAGGGCACTATCGCCGACTTCCCCCGCACATTATCGAGCATCACAGGTGAACAAATCACATTCGTGGTGCTGGAGTCATTAAAGGTGGTGGACAGGTCGTGCGATCGCTTTGACCGGGTCACAGCCAGCTTGGTTACTGATTCGCAACTCGCGATAGAGGATTTGAAACCAGCTCACTTCGCTATAGGACAGATCATCAGCGGCAGTGCTCGGCTCAAGCATCATGACTACCGCTGGACAAAGGGCGGTTTGCCAGGAAATCTGCGTCACCTCGCTGATGATATCGATGCTAGGTGGTCCATAGAATCCTTTTCCCTACATCAGCCAGCAACACGTCATCGTCTTACCTCACTGCGGTCTCTTTCAAGTCAAAGAATTGATGAGGGCGCGACATCAGAAAGCGCAGCACGACACCTTCAGGCGCTGCTGCTTGGTCGGCAGGATCGATTGACGAATGACGACTGGCTGAATTTGCGAACGATGGGCATGACGCATGCCTTTGTTGTGAGCGGACTCCATGTAGGTCTCGTTGCACTTTGGTCCTATGCGATCTTAGGATTTCCAAGACGTTTGGGTGCGATTCACGATCAAGCGCTACAGACGGCGCTTATGACAATTGGCGTGGCTGGTATCACACTTGCTTATGTCCTGTTGACCGGCGCCTCACTCCCCGCTAAGCGCGCGTTTCTGATGCTCGTGGGTTCAATGCTCTTTCGCACGCTGCTGTGGACACCACACCCCCTCGGCATTGTATGTACTGTTGGTGCAGCGCTATTAGCGGCCAATCCTTGGGCGGGCCTCACTCCCAGTTTTTGGCTAAGTCTGGTAATGACAGGGGTGATTATCAATGAAACAGCGCGCCCGGCTGCCTCTAGACTTCGTACATTTCTTCGACTCCATATCGTTATCGCGCTTGTTTCCTCAGTTCTGACAACGCTGTTTTTCGGTCAAGTCACATTGGCATCCTTGCTGACCAATCTTATATTGGTCCCATTACTTACCGCGTTTACCTTGCCGATCGGGCTGCTTGGTCTAGTTGCTGAGGGCGTTGGCCTTGAGGCAGGGCGGGTTGCATTGCGCGTGAGTAGTTTGTCTGTAGATCTCCTGATGACGATATTCGAATCCGTCCTAAGTGCGACGGAGGGTTGGTTACTGCATGGGGTGCCATTCCACTGGGGGGTGTTCTGCCTTTGCGCGATTGTGCTTAGCGCGCGGCTGCTACCGGGAAAAGCCCGAATCGGAGCCATTTGTTTATTGTGTCTTTTTCTGTCGACCGCAAGAGGTCAGAGCTCGAAGACAACCTTGCACGTATTGGATGTTGGGCAAGGCACCTTGGTTTTTGTACGATCGCCCAAAATGACAATGCTTTACGACACTGGTGGCGTGAGCTTTCAAGGCCGCCCTGCAATTGATCGACGGACGATTAAGTGGCTCAAGCAGATTGGGGTGTCTCGGCTGGATTTACTTGTCGTCAGTCATGGCGACTTAGATCACGCGGGTGGGTTGAGTCTAGTACGCAGAGAATTTGATGTGGTCAGTCATCACGGTTTCGGCGGAGTTCCATGTAGGCCAGGACAGGAAATTGGATTCGATCGCCATATTACTGTCAGATTTTTATCTGGAACCGGCCAACTTGCCGCGGATAAAAATGCTGATTCCTGTGTCTTGGCTCTTGAGATGCGGGATGCATCGATTTTGTTACCTGGAGACATCCCTACTGCAGTTGAGCTCGATATCCTGGCTGCTAGGAAAATAGAAAAACCTATCACTCTATTGGTTGCCGCCCACCATGGCTCTAAGACATCGAGCAGTCGGAGTTTCATTGATCATACTGAACCCGCGAATGTCGTATTCACCTCTCGGTTTGGTAATCAGTTTGGCCACCCGGATGTTGATATTGTCAACCGCTATCGCCGCCGCGGTGTAAAGGTTTGGAGTACGGGTTCTCAGGGGGATGTCACGCTGCGTTTCAATGTCGAGGGAGCGCCTAATATGACCGTGATGCGGCATAAGCTCATCCCTTATTGGGCCGAGGGGCCACAAGATACGTCCGTTTGGTTAAGCGAATAACGCAGGTATACTCGAGGCAGGTACCTTAGGGCGATACTATGTACGATCTACTTTCAGCGGGCGGCTGGGTAATGCCACTTATCGTGCTTTGTTCGCTGATCGCAGTGAGCATCAGCATTGAGCGTTACGCAGCCTTGGATCGGCTCAAAGTTGCACCACCGCATCTTTTGGCGACCGTGTGGCGTGATTTGAAACAGGGAGAGCTAAATGCTCAAAAGCTAGCCACTTTGCGATCGAACTCGCCCTTGGGTGCCATTCTTGCGGCGGGTATTTCTGGTAAAGGGCAGGGGCGCGAGGTGATGAAAGAGCGCATCTCAGAAGCTGCATCGCATGTTGTCCACGATCTAGAGAAATACCTTAATTCACTGGGCACCGTAGCTGCCATCGCGCCACTGTTGGGCCTTTTAGGTACCGTCGTGGGAATGATCGATGTTTTTGCGCAGATCACGACCGTCGGCACGGGCAACGCCAATGCACTCGCGGGAGGAATATCAGAGGCCTTGTTAACCACTGCGGCAGGGCTCATCGTAGCCATTCCCGCGCTTGTCATGCATCGGTATTTCACGGGCTTGATAGACACCATCGTCGTCGATTTGGAAAGAGAGGCTATCAAGTTAGTGGACGCCATACACAACGACTCCGGGCAGGATTAATCAGCGTGAAGTTCAAGCGTCAACGCAAAGACGCGCTGTCGGTTAATGTGACACCGCTCATCGATGTGGTGTTCCTGTTACTGATCTTTTTTATGGTCTCTACGAGTTTCACCGACTTGAGTGAGCTGGTCGTGAACTTACCTGAGGCCAAAGGTGAGGAGAGACCGTCCGACAACGGTCTAGCAATCGTCATTACTGCGAGCGGGGCGATGTTCCTCAACGGCACGCCCTTTCCAGCCGATGCGGAGAATCTACGCGCTATTATCGTTGAAAAAACGGGGGATAGGCGCGATATACCTGTTTCTATAGTCGCTGACAGTGATACCCGGCATGCTATGGTTGTCATGTCGATGGATACAGTCAGCCAGCTAGGCTTCAAGCGTTTATCTATCAGTGCTCAGAGGCCTCTTTCCGGTGAATAGTGTGTCAAACAAGGTAGCTTCAAAAACGTCAGATACCGCACTTTATAGGCGGCTCTTGGGCTATGCCTTAGCCTATAAAGGCTCGTTAATTTTGAGCTTCGTGGGCTATGTTATTTACAGCATTGGGAACGTGCTGTTGGCCGATCTGACGCAGTTTCTTTTAGATTCCTTGGGTGGTGAACCGCTACTTGAGGTTGGCTTCGTTTCGCAAATGTCTCAGTGGGTATGGCCACCGGGTGATAAATCACCGACTGATTACGCTCGAATTGCGGTGCCAGTAGCGGCTATTTTCCTCTCTTTGGGGCGCGCTTTGGGCTTTTTCGCCGGTAGCTATTTCATGAACAAAGTGGCGCGATCGGTAGTGCATGTGCTGCGAACTCAGCTCTTTGATGTTTTGATCAGAGCACCGAGACAGCATATTGATCGGTTTTCTACAGGAGAACTCCTCTCGAAGGTCACATTCAATGTGGAGCAGGTGAGCGGTGCGGCCTCCGACGCATTAAAAAGCATCCTCCGAGAGGGCTTAACCATCCTCGCGCTCGTGTCCTATATGCTTTATCTCAATTGGGAACTCACTGCGGTCTTCTTCGTTGTGGCTCCGGCGATCGGTCTGGTAGTCCACGCAGTGGGAAAACACTTTCGTCGATACAGTCGGCGTATTCAAGAATCCATGGGTTCTGTTACCGAAGTGACCGCCGAGAGTCTGTCGGGATTAGACGATGTCCGTATCTACGGTGCTACGGAGCAGGTGAGTGCGCGTTTTGAGACTGTCAGCGAATTTAATAAGCAGCAAAGCTTAAAATTAGCGTTCGTCCAAGCGGTGTCCACACCCATCATTCAGACGCTATTGGCCTTGGCCTTGGGCGCTTTATTTTGGTTTGCACTCGACCCTAAGGTATTGGCAGAGTTCAGCGCGGGGTCGCTAGTCGCCTTTATTACTGCCGCCGCTCAGCTTGGCAAGCCAATTCGGACTCTCAGTAATATACAAAGTGTTATTCAGCGCGGCTTGGCGGCCGCAGAGGATATCTTCGAGCAGCTAGACACCCCAGGAGAGAGAGATGAAGGCGGCGATCTACCCTCTAAGATCGAAGGCAGAATCGAACTCGAAAAGGTAAGTTTTAGATATCCTGGTGCCCAACTAGATGCGATTAGGGATGTCTCGTTTTCAGTACCCTCAGGACAAACACTGGCCATCGTTGGACGCTCGGGTAGCGGTAAGAGCACGCTCTTGAAACTGCTAACTCGCTTTTACACCCCGTCAGTGGGCAGCATTTTGCTTGACGGTCGTGATATTCAGACCATTAACCTCAGACACTACCGCGAACAGCTCGCGTTTGTTCCTCAAGTTATTAATCTATTTAGTGACTCTGTGGCGAATAATATCGCCCTGGGTTCGCTCAGCGATCGATCACGATCGGCGATTGTCGACGCGGCCGAACGCGCCCAAGCAAACGAATTTGTCAGTAGCTTAGAGTCGGGTTATGACACGACAATCGGGGACCAGGGAGTCGGCCTGTCTGGTGGGCAACAACAACGGATTGCTATTGCGCGAGCGCTCCTGAAGGCAGCACCGGTCCTGATACTCGATGAGGCCACATCGGCCCTAGATAACGAGTCAGAAGCACTGGTCCAACTTGCTTTGGATGCATCACGCGCCGGCAGAACCACTGTGGTGGTTGCTCATCGTCTATCAACCATTGAAAGCGCCGATCGTGTTCTAGTCATGGATTCGGGCCAAGTTGTGGCCCAAGGCAGTCATGCGGAGCTGCTTGACTCTAATGAGACTTATCGCTCGCTACATCAACAGGGATTTACTGATCTGTGAGCATGCTGCGAAATTGGATCGAGCGTGCTGTAAATCGTTCTTGGTACGGCGGGGTGGGGTGGACGTTCCTTTTTCTCCCGCTCATACCCGCTGTTCATCTTTTCGTGTGGGCACGCCGCAAATACCGTCAGTCAGCCCCATTTGCCTCTCTGGGCGCGCCTGTGGTCATTGTCGGTGGGTTAACAGCGGGTGGGACTGGGAAAACACCTGTGATTATTGCTCTTGCGCGCGAGCTAGGGAATCGCGGTATCAATGTAGGGATTGTCAGTCGAGGTTACGGCCGGCGTCCAAATGATTCGATGCTTGCCGTCGAGTTGACACACACATCGGAAACCGTAGGGGATGAGCCCCTGGTCATGAAACGGGCCCTGCCATTAGTGCCTATTGTTGTAGGTCAGTCCCGACGTGACGCAACAAATACCCTAATCCGCGAGTTTAGCTGTCAGATGGTTCTGTCAGACGATGGTCTACAGCATTATCAACTACCGCGAGATTTTGAAATTGCCGTCATTGATGCGCAGCGACGATTTGGCAATGGTTGGCTTTTACCGGCTGGCCCTCTGAGAGAGCCCGTGTGTCGAATTGAAACGGTGGATTTTGTATTGGAACGCAATGGCAATGATCCCACTTGTTCCTTCGCATACGCCCCGGTACGGCTATCTTCGCTAAATAAGCAGCATATGCTATCGACTCAAGAGGCTATGCAATTGTGGGGAAACAGTCGTGTATTGGCTGCCACGGGGCTTGGGCAGCCAGACCAATTTTTCACCATGCTGCGCAATCTAGGCTTTGACGCCACAGAGGTCTTTGTGGCCGATCACGCCAGACTGATGCTCGATGAGATCCAAACACGTTATCAACCCGACGTTATTCTTATTACGGAAAAAGACGCGGTGAAACTCAACCGGATGGCATGCGACAATATCTGGGTAGTGGAAATAGAAACCAAACTTCCTCAAGCGCTGCTGACAGCAGTAGCAACCTTACTCGATAAACCGCCGTATTGATCAGAGAACGCCGTATGTATCACATTGTCATCCCTGCCCGCTATAGCTCGACTCGCTTACCGGCGAAGGCCTTGGCAGATATCCATGGGAAGCCTCTCATCTATTGGGTCTGGCGTCAGGCGCTGCAGAGCACAGCGACTTCCGTGACCGTGGCGACCGATGATGAGCGCATAAGAGAGGCCCTGGTTGATCACGGCGCGGATGTCATGATGACTGCCTCCACTCATCCCTCCGGCACTGATCGGCTGGCTGAGGTTGCAGCAAATAAGGGCTGGGGGGACGATTGCATTGTCGTAAACTTACAGGGAGACGAGCCGCTAATGCCCGTTGCCAATCTCGAGCAGGTAGCGTCGTTACTGGCTGAGCATAGCGGGGCCTCGATCGCCACCTTGTGCGAGGCCATCGGATCTATTGCGGAGTTTAACGATCCATCGGTTGTCAAAGTCGTTGCTGACCAAGCAGGCAGGGCACATTATTTTTCGCGCGCGCCCATTCCGCATACGCGGGATTCAATCGTTAATCAGGTTCCTTCAGACGCAAAACGTCACATCGGTCTCTACGCATATAGGGTTTCGTTTCTAAAGGAATTTACCCGAAGTCCCGAGTCGCCCTATGAGCGTTTAGAGTCCCTTGAGCAGCTGCGAGCGCTGTATTGTGGTCATGAGATTAGGATAGCGGATGCCCTTGAAGCCGTACCCCCCGGTGTCGACACACAAGCAGACCTCGACGCCGTCAGGCTTATGATGGCGACCTAAGACTGTGATCTTACGCCATCATTCTCTATCGTCGCGCAATACGCTCCGATTGACATCGAATGCCGATTATTTTGCGTCAGTGTCTACAATGAGCGAGTTACTCGATGTTTTGGGGGAGGCGAGGTCCATGAGTTTGCCCGTAAGGGCGCTAGGGAGCGGCAGTAACGTTATATTGAAGAGGTACCTCGACGGCTTGATTATCCATGTGGGGCTCCTTGGTCGAAGCGTAGTAGATGAAACGGCCGATGACGTGGTCGTTCGAATCGGAGCTGGTGAGAATTGGCATGAAACTGTGCTTTGGGCACACGAGAGTGGCTACTACGGACTGGAAAATTTAGCCCTGATTCCCGGGAGTGTGGGTGCCTCTCCCATACAAAATATTGGTGCCTATGGCGCGGAGTTGAGTGATGTTATTGAACGAATCGAGGTGGTGCACAGCGGTTCGTTAACCACCCGCTCTTTATTACCCAGCGACTGTCAGTTTGCTTACCGTGACAGCATATTTAAGACCGAAAAGGGCAGGGACTGGTTGATAACTGCGGTCGATATGAAATTAAGCAAAACCCCAACACTGAACTTGTCCTACCCCGCTTTAGTGACCGCAATATCGTCATCTGAGAAGTCGCCTCAAGCACTCCTGCGCGCCGTCATAGCGATCCGTAAGGCAAAACTGCCAGATCCAGCCGCGCAACCCAATGTGGGGAGCTATTTTAAAAATCCCATTGTGACTCGCGAGAAGGCCGATGCATTGGGGGCTCGCTACCCTAATTTACCGCAATACTCAGCTCGAGGCGGCGCGGTTAAGTTGTCCGCGGCGTGGATGATTGATCACTTGGGGTGGCGCGGTAAAGGAGGGCATGGGGCATTGGTGGCGAAGGAACATGCGTTGGTTGTCATTAATAAATCAGCCAAGTATGCGTCGCAAATTATTGAATTTGCAGACGAAATTGCTCGCTCGGTAGAGGCCGAGTTCGGTGTTGCATTGGAAAGGGAACCACAAGTACTTGGGAGTGACACGCCCGTATGACTGTCGATAAATTCGATCCCGAATCCTTCCTTAAACAGCTAACAACCCGACCAGGCGTCTATCAAATGTATGACGGCGCTGGCGGCTTGCTTTACGTCGGGAAAGCGAAAAACCTAAAAAATCGCGTGACCAGCTATTTTAGGGCCAGTGGTCTAACGGCAAAGACAATGGCTTTGGTCGCTCGCATACGGGATATTCAGGTCACGGTGACAACAACAGAACGCGACGCATTACTGCTCGAGCACAATCTCATCAAGCAATACCACCCACCCTATAACATCTTGTTAAAAGACGACAAATCCTATCCTTATATCTACCTATCGTCTGAGGATAAATGGCCAAAACTGGCGTTTCACAGAGGACCGAAGCGGCGTAAAGGTGAATATTTCGGACCGTATCCGAGCGCAGGTGCCGTCCGATCAACGCTCCATTTAATGCAAAAGGTATTCAAGGTAAGACAATGCGAGGAGTCCTACTTTCGGAACCGGTCACGCCCCTGCTTACAATATCAAATAGGGCGCTGTTCAGGTCCTTGCGTGGGTTTGGTAAGCGATGAGGATTATCGCCGGCAAGTTGAAAACTCTGCGTTGTTCCTGGGTGGTAAGTCCCAAAAGGTAATGGCGCGCATCGCTGATGACATGGAGCGTGCGGCCGAGACACTGGAATTTGAGCAAGCGGCGGTCTTTAGGGATCAGTTACAACGACTTCAAGACGTCCAGTCAGCGCAGGGTATCGAAGGCTCTCGCGGCGAGCTAGATCTCATCGCTATCGAGCAGGCGCACGGCCAAGCCTGCATTCAGGTCTTGTTTGTGAGAGAGGGGAGAGTCCTTGGCTCGCGGACTTACTATCCCGCAACCCAGCTCGAGGAGGATGAGACAGCCGTTCTCGATGCATTTATCGCTCAGTTTTACTTGTCAGGACGTCAAACAATTCCGCATGAAATCGTGGTGAGTCATAAGCTTGATGATGCGGCATTGCTCTGCGAGACGCTCGAGGAGCAGATTAAACGTAAGGTTGTCATCAAAACACGCGTTCGTGACGCGCGCGCCCGCTGGCTGCAACTGGCTAGGCAGACCGCGGAAAGCAACCTCGAGTCATTTTTAAGCGGTAAGCAGACGATGGCCGGCCGATTAGAGGCCGTCAGGCGCGAGTTAGATCTCGATATGACGCCGACACGCATGGAATGTTTTGACATTAGTCACAGCTCTGGAGAGGCGACGGTAGCCTCATGCGTTGTTTTTGATGCCAATGGCGCCCGCAAAGCAGACTATCGAAAATTTAATATCGAGGGCATTACGGGCGGCGATGATTACGCCGCAATGCAGCAGGCACTGGAGAGGCGCTATCGCAGGCTGTCAAAAGGTGAGGGCACACTGCCTGATGTTCTTTTTATTGATGGCGGCAAGGGGCAGGTTGGGCAAGCGCAACAGGTCCTTGAGCAATTCGAGCTTTCATCGATAAAAGTTGTTGGTATTGCTAAAGGTACCACTCGTAAGGCGGGATTCGAGACTTTGATCGACGGCGATACAGGCGCTGAAAGCCAACTGCGAGGCGATAACCCGGCGCTGCATCTTATCCAGCAAATTAGAGACGAGGCCCACCGATTTGCAATTAGTGGACACCGCGGCCGCCGATCAAAAGCGCGAAAGCAATCGACCCTCGAGGGCATCTCGGGTGTGGGCTCTAAACGTCGGAGAGATCTACTCCGACACTTTGGGAGTATCCGTGGTGTAGAAAACGCGTCTGTCGAGGAAATTTGCAAAGTCGACGGGATCAATGCCACCCTCGCGCAGAGTATCTATGATCATCTGCACACTGTAGAGCAGTAGCCTTTGGAAATCCTGTGAGCTGGACGCTTCCCAATATTTTGACCTTTTTAAGGGTCATGTGCATTCCATTATTAGTGGGGGCCTTTTATCTGGCAGGTCCATTTACCGGACTTACTTGTGCCGCCATATTTATTTTGGCCGCCGTAACCGACTGGCTAGACGGTTGGCTCGCACGAATTCTGGATCAGGAGTCCGATTTTGGTGCGTTTTTAGATCCCGTGGCGGATAAGTTGATCGTCGCAACCGCACTAGTCCTACTGGTTGACCATTACGATTCGCTTTGGATAACACTGGGGGCCATTGTGATCATCGGTAGGGAAATTCTGATAAGCGCGCTTAGGGAGTGGATGGCGCGCCGCGGGGACAGTCAAAGTGTCGCTGTTACGGTTATTGCCAAGTTTAAAACTACGCTTCAAATGGTTGCGATCATATTACTGCTGTGGCGAGTCGATGAAGGCTTCGGCGATCCATGGCTGCTCCTTGGTCTTGTTAGCCTTGGTATTGCTGTCGTGCTCACTCTGTGGTCCATGTGGCACTATCTAGAGGTCATGCTAAAGACCCCGGTTGAGAATAGTCCTTCAGCGGACTAACCCGCCACACCGTACTTTGAGGCTTGACCACAACTCGAAGCAAGCTACACTCGATAACATGCGGGAATAGCTCAGTTGGTAGAGCGCAACCTTGCCAAGGTTGAGGTCGCGAGTTCGAATCTCGTTTCCCGCTCCACTTTATGTCTCAAGCCAAGACCCTGGCTCGAGTGCGTCGCAGTGACATCCGAGTGTACTAGTCCCGCATGTGCCCATACCCATGACATTTGAATTCTGGTCGCTCCTCACCCTCGCGTTACTCGCTGGAGCCATGTCACCGGGGCCAAGTTTGGCACTAATCATCCAGACTTCTATCGTCAGCGGTCGCACCGCAGCTCTTACTGCGGCGCTCGCGCATGGCGCAGGCGTTGGACTTTACGCCCTTTTAGTGGTGATTGGACTCGATCAAGTCGTTAACCGTGCACCGTGGACAATCACCGCGCTACAGATCGCTGGTGGGATGTTTCTCATTTATTTAGGGGTGACGATGGCGCTTGCTGCCATCGCCGCAAGGCAGAACGTCGAGAGTCCGGGTGATACCGAACCATTGCAAACCGCTGGTAAACCGCCCGACTATAGCTGGCACTTTACCAAAGGGTTTCTTATCGTGTTTTTAAATCCAAAGGTCATCATTTTTTTTCTGGCTATTTTCAGCCAGTTTCTGGTCACAGCAGACACTGTGGACACGAAGCTAGTTGCTGCTGGGCTGGCTGCTGTCATCGACGCTGCATGGTATGCACTGGTTGCCTTACTCGTTAGTCATCCGACTGTTGCCACACGGCTTCAACGGCTCAGGACCGCGTCGGACTGTGTTTTCGCTGGTTTCTTTTGCCTGCTGGGGCTGAGCGCCTTTGTTACCGCTTTTTAAGCGAGCAGGCATGAGATCTGTGTCTATTGCAGCGCGGAAATGAGTCGAGAGTGGAATTCTCTTATGGAAAAGGACGAGCTTACTGGCACGGCCATTGCAGCGGGGACCGATCCAGCCCAGTTGGATTGTGAGACCAAGCCGGGTGTTAATCGCATTTTGCGCTCGTCCGACAAGTTCAGATAGGCCTTATAGAGGCTAGCTCTCACAATAACAAGCTGATTACGGAGATCGATGAGAATGAACTGCCCGTCAAAACCGGAAGTATGAATAACTCGATTCAGGCAGGTTCCTGAGTTATCCGTTTCAGCACAAAAACTCCAAAACTGCTTTCCGTAAAAGTCAGAAAGTGAGCGTAACTCACTGATATAGTTTGAATACTCTCTACCTCCCTCCAGCTCTAGCGCACCAAGCTGTATCAAGTAACCAAATTTCGCGAAATCACGTGCAGTGGAATCTATGCAGCAGTAGGTCAAATAATTGCCATTTGCTTGACCATTAGCCACGTTATCTCGCCACCAAAATGCGCTGATGTTGAGTGGCTCAAATAAATTTTGCTGAGCAAAGGTAGCTGGGTCCTGACCAGTTGCTCTGAATAGGATTTCACCCAGCACCTGGGTATCACAGTTTGAGTAAACGAACTCACCGCTCTGATAACTGCCACCTCGTGCCCAAACGTAAGCTGCTCCGTCGATGGCCAAGCTTCGATCAATACAGGCCGTCATTTGATCGAAGTGAAAAACAATATTACCACCGGCCTCGGAATCGGCAGCCTGTTCACATTCACCCAGAGTCTCCGTGGTCTCGGAAAAGCAGGCGGGTGCGAGCCCGGAGCGCATATCGAGTAATTGTTCAATCGTGATGGTAGATCGTGCATCCGGTTGCCATTCCGTAATGAAGTCCGCTGCGATCTGATCGGTTGAATTGATAAAACCTTTCTCGACTGCAATACCGACAAGAACACTAGTGAATGATTTGGCGGTAGACCATGAAGTCACAAGACTATCGGCGTCACGCGCTCCGTAGTTATCTCGCCAAAACTTAGGGTCTTTTGCTCCAGGCTCACTTGCGCGTGATACAAGTGCATTTACCTCGCCGTCAGTGATACCTCGATAGCGCTCTTCAACCAGCTTTCCATCCTTTATCAATAGGCTCGCTTGTGAAAACGAGCCATCCTGCATCGCGTAATCAAAAGCCTCTGAAAGCAAAGTCTGATTGAATCCTGCCTCGTCAGCAGGCTGTGTTTCCCATATTTCCGGATGTGGTGATTCAAAAACAGGAGGCGCTTGGATCACCACCGAGGTCGGTTCACTGTTAGTGCCGCCCCCGCCGCCACAGGAATACATGGCTAAACACGCTATCAGTGCTAAAAAGCGCATCAATATCTGCATTACTTTGTCGTCCCCGCGATTAAGGATCACTCTGTTGCCTTGCGGGCTATCGTTAAGATCTTCGTGATCACGGCATGTTTAAGAGACATAAAAAGTTCGAGCTTTAAAATATATGTCTTGCGCGCAACGCTTCCTGTTTCCGCCCGCCTTTTAATAATCTAATTCTCTGCCTCAGCAGTGGCTTTCGCCCATTTGTAGTCTGCCTTGCCGTTGGGCGCGCGCTGAACAATATCCACCAAAATGCTCTGCTTTGGCGCCTTATAGCCGGCAAGTTGCGACCGAACATGCTCTCTTAGTCCATCCTCGCCGACCAGCGACGTACCAGGGCGCTGCGAGTACACTGCGACGACACGATTGCCGAGACGTTCGTCAGGTAAACCGACGACCAAGCAATCTTCGACATCAGGATGTCGTTTGATCGCCTCTTCCACTTCTTCGGTGAATACCTTCTCGCCACCGGTGTTAATACACTGCGAACCTCGCCCGAGGAGGGTGATGCTGCCATCGATCTCTACGGTGGCAAAATCGCCGGGAAAAGAGTAGCGAACACCGTTTACGGTGCGGAAGGTATTCGCTGATTTTACATCATCCTTGTAATAGCCCCGCGGCACGATTCCAGCCGTTGCCACCATACCCATCTCGCCAGATCCGGGCGCAACGGGCTCATCGTTTTCGTTAAATACCTTAACGTAGTCAGCAATAACAAATTTCGCCGTTTTGGCTGCGCTTTGCCGCGTGCTAAGAGAGCCGCCCATTGAGCCTTCCGTAGACCCCATAATATCGTTGAGCATCATGTCATGGTGTCTCAATAGACCCTCTTTTATCTCCGAGGACCACATCACGCCTGAAGAGGCTATTTGTCCGAGTCGCGAGAGATCATAGGGCTTTCCTGCAGCTGAGGCCGCATCCAGTGCACCCAGAATCGGCCTCGCAAATGCATCCCCAACAATGGTGAGGTCGGTTACTTCATTATCGACGACACACCGGAGCAACGCGTCTGCATCGAGGTGCTGTGTTCTTTGAGTGATAACAGTACCTCCGCAGTTGAGTGCAACCATTGTTCCGATCCACATACCCGTGCCATGCATCTGAGGGCAGGCCGGTAGGCTTCGGTGCACTACATTCATATCGGTGATGGCTTGTGCGCCTTCTAATACATCAGCGATAGATGACGGTGGCGCCAAGCCGCGAGACGTATAGCCGCCAATACACAACCAGTGCGCCAAAGCGCCGTTGTCATACATGACACCCTTCGGCATGCCAGTCGTTCCACCGGTGTACAACATGTAGCGATCTTCATAGGCGCTTGGTTTAAACGGCTGGGGAGCAGACTCTGCTAAGGCGCGCTCATAGTCCAGCGCGCCGTCCAGCAGTTCATTATCGGTGCCATCATCCACCTGAATATACAATTTGATTTTAGGCAGACTGCTTTTTATTTCAGTGATGCGGGGCGCAAAGCTCGCGTGGTAGATGACGACCTCAGAGTCGCTGTTATCCAGAAGGTATATGAGCTCTTCTGCACGATAACGGTAGTTTACGTTGACCGGACATATGGACTGCTTAAAACATCCAAAGTGGGCTTCCGTGTACTCGTTACAGTTGAGCATGTATAGACCCACAGACGCGCCGTTCGTGACGCCATGTTTCTCGAATAAACTGGCGAGACGCGCCGCCCGATCATTAAATTGTGACCAGGTGACGGTCTTCTCCTCACAAATGAGCGCCGCTCGATTCGGAAATGCGTCAGAGAGGGCAGTCCATACGTTATTAAAGTGGAAATCCATGCTAGTAGTCCCCGAGTCTTTGTATGAGAGTTTTCGCCTTATTTTTATTAACAGCTTATCTGCGACCGCTAAATCACAGACAAGGAAGCACGCATGAGCGTCTCATGAGCCAAGTGAGAATTCTAGAGGAAAATGCCGTTCTCGCACGGCCACAAGGGTCGCAGAGAGAGGTCTACGCGGAGCAGGAGTCCACTACGCGAACAATGCCAAGATTCGCGCCTTTTACCCGTGTTTTTTTCAAGTGCTTGAGAATGGGTTTGGGCATGCCTTCAGGCAAGTCAATGGTCGAGTAGTGCTCAAAGATATTGATGCTACCCATAAATTGCCCTTCGATGCCCGCTTCATTGGCTATCGCACCGACAATTTCTCCCGCCTTAACACCCTGTTTCCGACCGATCGCTAACCAGAAGCGCTCCATCACGACATCGGGGTGCTCGCGAAGCGGGCGAGCTCGACCTAGCTCGCTCGCGGTATAGGTCAGGGGCACCTGTCGCTCATTGCCTTTTTTGTCTTTTAGCGGCGTTGGCGCTCGCTGTACTTGAGAGGCTTTCTCAATGCCCGCTGCGGGATGCTTCGACGATGTTTTAGCAGTGGGCGACTCCGCGCCATCGATGATCATCGACGCGAGGGCTAACGCGATTTCTTGATGTGTCTTTCCCTCGCTGACAAGCTGTTCTACGGCATCGCTCGCACGAGGGTGCGGCGGGCTATCGAGACCCTGACGTAGCTGCGTTACTAGTCGTGCCCGCGCTTTTTTATCAATGTCGTCAAACGATGGAAGCTGAATTTGTCGCACAGTTTGCTTAGTGACACGCTCGATGTTACTCAGCATCCGCTTTTCTCGCGGCGCCACAAACAAAATTGCCTTGCCTTGGCGTCCCGCGCGTCCCGTTCGACCAATACGATGTACGTAGGACTCGCGATCAAAGGGTATATCGTAATTAATGACGTGCGTAATGCGTTCGACGTCGAGCCCACGCGCGGCAACATCGGTTGCCACGACGATATCAATCCTACCGTCCTTCAGCTGCTCTACCGTTTTAAACCGCGTTTTTTGATCGATATCTCCGTTTAGAGGTGACGCGTTAAAACCACGTTGGCGGAGTTGTTCGGCGATGGCAGCCGTGCTCTCGCGAGTGCGGACAAAAACAATCACACCCTCAGTGTCCTCGGCACCTAAAAATCGGGTCAGTGCATCGAGTTTGCTCGTACCTTTTACCAGCCAATAACACTGCTCGATATTGGCATTCGTCGTCGCCGATGACGCGATAGCAACCTCAACAGGGTCGACCAAATGCTTGCTCGCAATGTCTCTAATACGCGGCGGCATTGTCGCTGAAAATAGCGCCACCCTGCGACCCGCGGGCGTTTGAGATAGGATCTCATCCACATCATCAATGAAACCCATGCGCAACATTTCGTCTGCTTCGTCTAAGACAACGGTTTTTACCTGGCTAAAGTTTGCGGTCCCGCGCTTAAGGTGATCAAGCAGACGGCCGGGGGTTGCCACAACAACATGCACACCATCCTTCAAGCTTTTGAGTTGCTGCCGCATGTCGTTGCCGCCACAAAGCGTTACGACAGTGCAACCAGCTGACGATTTTGCATAGGTCCGAAATGCATCCGCGACCTGCATTGACAGCTCTCGCGTCGGACACAGCACCAAGATTTGAGGCACCCGCTTTTTAAAGTCTAGCGAGGCTAGAGCCGGCAGGGCGAATGCCGCTGTCTTACCCGTACCAGTTTGCGCGATACCGACGACATCGTGGCCCTCCAGTAGTGCGGGGATCGTTTCAACCTGAATCGGTGTGGCCTCCTCGTACCCTAAGGTGTTGAGGGATTCAAGCAAGAAGGTGGGCAAACCCAGGGTGGAAAAAGCCACGGGCGACGGTACGTTATCAGTCATAATCGGTATACGGGACGGGAAAGCGCGCAGACTACGCCTTGCGTGACCAATACAAAAGGGAAATCCTGCCTAAATCTAAGAATTAGCGCAGAGATCGTAGGCCGAGACGCCTCCGTCAGGATCTCGTTTGTGCGCCGCCATCTTGGAACCTGACTCGCTCAGAGTGATAGCGCCTTTTCGCCTAGGGTGATATCAATAGGGCGCGTACCCACAGCCTATACCTTAGTTCTGCTCTTAGTTGCTGATGACGGTAGACACAGATACGGGCAGGTGGGGTAAGCTTGTGGATCTTTATCGGTAGGCGGTACCAACCTATGAGCAGCGAGCAGCCATTAACCCACCTCAATCGGCGTGGTGCAGCTCACATGGTAGACGTTGGTGGCAAAGACGTAACCGAACGGGTAGCGGTAGCTCGATCGACGATTCGGATGAAACCGGCCACACTGGATGCCATTGAATCGTCGGAATTAAAAAAAGGGGATGCCCTGGCCACCGCTCGGATTGCAGCTATTCAGGCTGCCAAGAAAACCAGCGACCTCATCCCGCTGTGTCACCCCTTGCCCATTACCAGTGTTGCAGTCGAGTTGACCGTGGATCGCTCAGTCCCCGGCATTGTGATTGTCGTTACCTGTAAAGTGAGCGGGCAAACAGGGGTCGAAATGGAAGCGTTAACCGGAGCCTCGGTCGCCGCGTTAACCCTTTATGATATGGCCAAGGGAATTGACCGAGAAATGGTTATTGAGGAGACGACACTCCTTGAAAAAAGAGGTGGTCGGTCGGGTGAATGGCACAATGACAGTTACCGTTAAGTTTTTTTCACTCATACGAGAAGCTGTCGGCGAGGAGCAGACCACCATTACGTTGTCAGACGAACTCAGGACAGTAGCACAGCTTAAGACCCATCTTGGGCAGAGGGGAGAGCAGTGGCGCGAGGCGTTGTCGCATCCAAACCTTATCCAAGCGGTTAATCAACGCGTGGTATTTGAAGATCAGTTGCTGAAAAACACTGACGAGGTGGCTTTCTTTCCGCCTATGACAGGTGGTTAACTTGCCCGTCGTAGTGACCGCCAACGCGATCGATCCGGGTGCCCTTGCAACCGAGTTCTTTCGCTCTCATCCCGATGCCGCAGTGGCTACCTTCACCGGCTTTGTTCGTGATTTTAACGAAACGAGTCGAGTTCAGGCATTGTTTCTAGAGTGCTACGTCGAGATGGCTGGTAAAGTACTGACCAGCTTAGGGGAGGGCGCGGCCTCACGATTTGAGCTCAAAGCGTGGCATATTGTCCATCGGTTTGGGACGTTAACGGCAAAAGAGCCGATTGTATTCGTTGCTACCAGCGCCGATCACCGCGCCGAAGCGTTCAGTGCATGCGAGTTTATTATGGACGCACTCAAGACTGATGCGCCGTTTTGGAAGCAAGAGCACGATGGTGCTAAAGCCACTTGGGTCTCGGCAAAATTAGCTGATGAGAATCGCCGCAATCGCTGGGTGGAAGAGGATAAAACGCCATGAAGTACTGCTCTAAGTGCGCCAGCGAGACGGTGCGCGAGATTCCGGAAGGTGAAGATCGTGAACGAGACGTCTGTCCAGCCTGCAACGAAATTTTCTACGTCAATCCAAAGGTGATCGTGGGCTGTATTCCCACAATTGGCGACAAAGTGCTGTTGTGCAAACGCGCGATTGAACCACGTTACGGCAAGTGGACGTTACCTGCTGGATTTATGGAGAACCGCGAGACAACCGAGGAAGGCGCAGCGCGCGAGACGTGGGAAGAGGCTGAGGCACGTGCTGTTAATATGGCGCTCTATCGTATCTTCGATGTGCCTCACATCAGCCAGGTCTACGTATTTTATCGCTGTGATGTGCTCGATGAAAAGTTTGGCGCCGGTTCCGAAAGCCTGGAGACTAGGCTTTACAGTGAAAATGAAATCCCATGGGACGAGCTCGCCTTCCCCGTGGTTATTGAGATGTTGAGAGAGTTCTTTGAAGATCGCAGGACTCAGGACTATCCCGTCAGAAACAGCACAATTCGCTACCAAAAGCGTCGCGCTGGATAACAGGCTGGATGTCGATACGTCGACCCAATACACTCACCAGTCAATTAGTTAGGAGGCGTATATGCCACTTCCAACAACACATATGCCAGCACCCGGGTTTACGTTGCTCGATCATACGGGGACTGAAGTCCGTCTGTTAGATTACAAGGGAAAGAAAAACGTACTCGTCTATTTCTACCCAAAAGCAATGACTCCGGGCTGTACAGTTCAGGCCCAAGGTTTGCGGGATATTGCTGACCAACTGGCTGTGCATGATGTCGTCGTTTTTGGCATCAGCCCCGATCCGGTAAAGCGTTTAGCGAAGTTTGTAGAGCGCGACTCACTTAACTTCCAACTCCTCAGTGATGAAGACCACGCGGTTGCCGACGCCTATGGCGCTTGGGGACCCAAGAAGTTTATGGGTCGCGAGTTTGACGGCATCCTTAGAACCAGCTACCTGGTCGACAAGGAGGGTAATCTCCGCGAGATTCTGAATAAGTTTAAAACCAAAGACCATCATGAAGTGGTGTTGAGTACGATTTTGGAGCTGGGATTATGATCGACCTATATACGTCACCCACACCCAACGGTCACAAGGTTTCCATCGCGCTTGAAGAAATGGCCCTAGACTATGAAGTTCATACGATTGATCTTAGATCCGGTGAGCAAAAACAAGAACCGTTTTTGACGCACTCCCCTAACGGTCGGATTCCCGCTATTTACGATCGAGACTACGATCTCTCAATCTTTGAATCGGGCGCCATCATGATTCACCTCGCAGAAAAGTCAGGGAAATTCTTACCCACGGATACAATAGGACGGTCACGTGTCCTTCAGTGGTTGATGTTCCAGATGGGGGGTATTGGTCCTATGATGGGTCAGGCTAACGTGTTCTTTCGTTATTTCCCCGAGAAAATACAGCCTGCGATTGACCGTTATCAAAGCGAGGGTCGCCGGTTGTTTGAGGTCTTAGACATACAACTGGGCAAGACGGAGTATTTAGCGGGCGACTACAGTATCGCTGACATGGCTAATTGGGCGTGGGTCCGTACGCATCGTTGGAGTGGTGTGGATATTGAGGGCCTAGAAAACCTCCAGCGCTGGCACGTCGCTATCAAGGGACGACCTGCGGCTGAAAAGGGACTCACCGTTCCGGTCGATATGCGCTTGCTGCGAGACGGCAAAGAAAACTCCGAGGAAACCAAAGCGTTTATTAAGGGCGCTCAGACGATGGTTCAAGGTATCAAAAAGGACTGATTTGATGCTGAGAGTCATAACGTGTAACACCAATGGAATTCGTGCTGCACAACGCAAAGGCTTTTTTGATTGGTTAGCTGAACAAGACGCCGACGTCGTTTGTATTCAGGAAACCAAGGCTCAGGAACATCAATTGGTCGATCCTGTTTTTAGGCCCGAGGGATATCACTGCTTTTACAACGATGCGGAGCGCAAGGGCTACAGCGGGACCGCGCTCTACGCAAAGCGAGCACCGACGGCAATTGAGACACGGGTTGGTTGGGAGCCCGTTGATTCAGAGGGGCGTTATCTGCGAGCGGATTTCGACGGTTTCACTGTTATCTCGCTCTATGTGCCGTCAGGTTCTAGCAACGATGCTGCGCAAGGGCGGAAAGATGTATTCATGGATCGCTTTACACCCCACATGCAGGCACTGTTAGAGGAAGACCGAGAGTTTATAATCTGCGCGGATTGGAATACCTGCCATCAGAATATCGACATAAAGAATTGGCGCAGCAACCAAAAAAACTCCGGGTTTATGCCTTATGAGCGAGAGTGGTTGACGGATTTGTATGAGAATCAGGGTTGGGTGGATGTGTTCAGACAAATGACGTCTGAACCTGATCTGTATACGTGGTGGTCTAACCGCGGTCAGGCTTGGGCGAACAATACGGGGTGGCGTTTGGATTACATGTTGGTATCACCCGGCCTCTCCGGTTGTGGCGAAGATTTTTCTATTTACACAGACCAACGATTTTCTGATCACGCGCCGGTGATTATCGATTTTAATATCTAGCTTATTTTTTACACCGTTAATTATTGATTTTATTAGGATTTAATTATGTTTATTAGTCAGGCTCATGCGCAAGGCGCAAATCCACCACCGGCAGGCGGAGAATGGTTTTTACCTGTCATGATGGTGGGCCTTTTGGTGTTCATGTACTTTACGACCATCAGACCACAGCGCAAACGCCAAAAAGAGCACGCCGAGCTTGTGAGCTCCCTAGGTAAGGGCGATGAGGTTCTGATGAGTTCGGGTCTTATGGGTAAAATAGTGCAGCTATCCGATCTCTACGTGGTCATCAACGTTTCTGACAAAGTTGATATGAAATTTCAGCGTACACATGTGACCGCCACCCTGCCGAAAGGCACACTCAAAAACCTTGGGGCATAGAGCGATTATCGACTACCCACGGCGCGAGTTGCTGGCGGTTTTACCCTCGCCGTTTCACCTGTTAACCCGCGCGAGTGCTAGGTGGGGACGAGGTCGGCGCATCTGGTGTAAACGCGATGATCTTACTGGCTCATTATTGACCGGTAATAAAGTGCGGAAACTTGAGTTTATCGCGGCTGAAGCTTTAGATGCTGGTTATTCAGTATTAGTGACAGCCGGTGCGTTGCAAAGCAATCATTGTAGGGCGACTGCAGCGGTAGCTGCGCAGTTAGGACTTAGGTGCGAGTTGATTTTGCGCGGTGAAGAGCAGGAGCTGAGCGGGAATTATTTACTAAGTAAGATGCTCAATGCCGACATTACCTATGTATCCAAGGCCACAACTGGGGATGAAATGACCACCCACTTGGTCTCGGCCGAGGCTCGCTGGGCATCTAGGGGTGAGAAGGCCCTTACGATCCCGATCGGTGGCAGTGATGAGACCGGTATTTGGGGGTATATTTCTGCGGTTGAGGAGTTAGCTGTCGATATGGCGCGCTGTGACCTGCAACGTACAGCTATCGTTCATGCGACCGGCTCCGGTGGCACACAAGCCGGACTCAACGCCGGCGTTTTACTACACGACGTACCTGCTGATGTCATTAGTTATGCGGTTTGCGACGATGAAGCCTATTTCAATGAGAAGGCGCAGCAAGATTGGGATAATTTACGTGCCAAGCGATCTGATCTACCCACTAAACCCATAAAGACCCAGACTGTCGACAGCTATATCGGGCCGGGATACGGGCGGGCCGGGTCGGAGGTGTTTGACACCGTAACCGAACTCGCTGCCCTTGAGGGCATCGCACTTGATCCCGTTTATACGGGAAAGGCCTTTCACGGGTTGATAGCAGATCTAGAGGCGGGAACCTTCAGGTCTGATGCGAGCGATATAATTTTTGTGCATACGGGTGGCGTGTTCGGTATCTTCCCTCATGCGTCTGCAGTAAAAGCTGCGCTGGATAGTGAGTAACACCGCAATCGAAGCGCTCTGGCTATGAGGTAAAACAATGCTCGAAACACTCATTCAAGACATCAATGCGCTGGCGTGGGGTTTACCCATGCTGATATTACTATTGGGTACCGGCATTTACCTCACACTTGGGCTGGGCTTTATGACCTTGCGGCGTGTTCCCCGCGCCGTGTCGCTTCTCTTCTCGGGTGTCTCTGGACGAGGGGAGGGCGATATCGCGCCATTCAAGGCGCTGATGACCTCGCTATCAGCCACCATCGGCACAGGTAACATTGCGGGTGTCGCTACGGCTATTACCCTCGGTGGGCCAGGCGCCTTGTTTTGGATGTGGATAACGGCGCTGTTTGGCATGGCTACAAAGTATGCTGAGGGGGTCCTTGCTGTGCGGTATCGCGAGCAGGACGACAAGGGTGGGTACTCCGGTGGCCCGATGTATTACATTCGCAACGGACTCGGTCAGCGGTATGGTGCCTTCGCAACGGCCTTGGCGTTTGCCTTTGCCTTGTTCGGTGCGACTGCAGGATTTGGCTTAGCGAACACGGTCCAATCAAATTCAGTGGCGCAAGTCCTCACCGACAATGCCGGCGTGCCCTGGTGGTTGACAGGCGTTGTTCTAATGGTCGTCGTAGGCGCTGTAGTATTAGGCGGTATTAAGCGCATCGCCGATACTGCCGGTGCTGTTGTTCCTACCATGGCCATTTCATACATTGTAATGAGTCTAATCGTCATTCTCATGAACGCGAGCGAGGTTCCCGCGGCCTTTGGTATCATCATAGATGCCGCGTTCAACGGTGCGTCCGCAGTAGGCGGATTTGCAGGGGCAACCGTATGGGCTGCTATTCGCTTTGGTGTTGCACGCGGCATTTTTTCAAATGAGGCTGGCTTGGGCAGCGCCCCGATCGCACACGCTGCGGCTAAGACAAATGAGCCTGTCGAGCAGGGTCTCATTGCCATGTTGGGCACCATGATCGATACGCTAATCGTTTGCACAATGACGGGCTTGGTTATCGTCTTAACGGGTGTTTTAGACTCAGGGGTATCGGGTGCGAGCTTGACGTCGATGGCATTTGGCTCGGCACTGCCGGGTGGCGAGTGGGTAGTCACGATTGGCGTGGTCGTGTTTGCGACCACTACTATGATGGGATGGGCATTTTATGGTGAACGCTGTGTCGTTTACTTAGTCGGTACTAGTGGCATTATGCCGTTTCGAGTCCTGTGGGTTTTGGCGATTCCTGTCGGAGCTGGTGCCGATCTCGGGCTAATATGGCTTGTTGCTGATACGCTAAACGCGTTCATGGCAATCCCGAATCTGATAGGCCTGCTATTGTTGTCCCCAGTCGTCTTTGCTGTCACCAAAGAGTATTTTGCGCGAAAGCCAGACGGCAGTGCCGTTATCGAGTGATGCGCTACGGTTAGTGGGTAAATCTTATGGCCGAGGCCGCGTTAGAAAAACTTGTTATCGCCATATCGTCGAGGGCGCTGTTTAACCTAGACGAGGAGCATTTAGTCTTTGAAGAGCAGGGGCTTGAAGCCTATTCGGCTTATCAGATAGAGCACGAGGATACGCCCTTGGAGCGAGGGCAGGCCTTCGCCCTCGCCAAAAAGCTGCTTGCGCTCAACGACATTGTGTCCGAGCCCTTTGGCGTGGAAATCGTGTTGCTGTCCAGAAATTCGGCTGATACCGGCCTGCGCATTTTTAATTCCATTGAACACTACGATTTGTCGATAACGCGGGCCGCATTTTGTGGTGGTGAGTCGCCATGGCGCTACATTCAGGCCTTTGGATGTCATCTCTTCTTGTCATCAGAACCGGGAGACGTCAAAAAGGCACTGGAGAACGGCGTGGCCGCTGCAACGCTTGTTTCAAAGCCACTCAATCACTCCAGTACACCGACTATCCGATTTGCTTTTGATGGTGACGCCGTCTTGTTTTCTGACGAAGCAGAGAAGGTTTACAAGTCAGAGGGCTTGGCCGCATTTACAGCTAGCGAGCAGGCGCAACGGAAGGAACCGCTAATGGGCGGTCCCTTCAAAAGCTTTTTGAGTGCACTGCACTTACTGCAACAGTCTATTCCCGCAAAAGATCAACTGATTCGCACCGCACTCGTGACCGCGCGCTCGGCGCCTGCGCATGAGCGGGTCATTAGGACACTACGGGCTTGGGATATCCGTCTGGATGAATCTATCTTTTTAGGGGGACTGCCTAAGGTGGAATTCCTGAAGGCCTACGATGCCGATGTTTTCTTCGATGATCAGGAGACACATTGCGAGTTGGCTGGAAGTTATGTCGCCACTGGTCATGTGCCTCATGGCGTCGCAAACGAACCAACTGATTAGGCTGTACAGCTGCTTAGTACCAAAGTATCTTAAAACTCGTTTTTAATTCCTCGAGGTGCTAGGTGAAACTGCAGCAGCTGAAATACATTTGGGAAGTCGCCCATCATGATTTGAACGTCTCGGCGACAGCGCAAAGCTTGTTCACTTCGCAGCCCGGAATTAGCAAGCAAATCCGCCTATTGGAATCTGAGCTAGGCGTTGAGGTGTTCGCTCGAAGTGGCAAGCACCTTACGCATATCACACCAGCGGGCGAGTCGATTATTGATATGGCTGGTGAGATTCTGCGTAAAACAGAGTCAATCAGGCGCGTCGCACAGGACTATTCCGATGATATCTCTGGCAGCATGTCAGTGGCGACAACGCACGGCCAAGCTCGCTATGTTCTCCCAGACTCCATAGCCAACTTTGTAACCAACCACCCCAATGTATCTTTGGAATTACGGCAAGGCAGCCCGCATCAGATAGCTGAAATGGCCGCAAAAGGGGCAGTTGATTTCGCGATAGCAACCGAGGCTTTAGAGCAGTACGTTTCGCTAGTCACGCTACCCTTTTTCAGGTGGAGCCACTGTGTTTTAGTGCCGCATGAGCATCCGCTCACCAAGATCACAGAGCCTACGCTTGAGCAGGTCGCTCGCTACCCCATAGTGACCTATACAGAGGGGTTTACGGGACGATATCGAATCGATGAAGGGTTTAAAGCACGTGGCTTAACGCCTAACTATATAGTCACTGCAGCCGATGCCGACGTGATTAAAACCTATGTCCGAAAGGGGCTTGGCGTCGGTATAGTCTCGACGATGGCGTACGAGAGGGAACTTGACCACGATTTAGCGCGAGTAGGATCGCCCAACTATTTTGCTCCTCTTTTGTCGTGTATCGCGTTTAGACGAGGCACCTTCTTGAGAGGGTTCATGTACGAGTTCATAGAGCAATTAGCGCCACACCTCGACACTGAATTCGTGCAGCACGCGATGTCGATAGCAGATCCGGAAGAGCGCATGGCGTTCTGCTCACGAATCGACATTCCTCGGAGATAACAAAGCATCCGCACAATAGAACTAATGGACGAGGTTTCTCAGTGGTGTCTTGTGAGATTCTTCGGTCATCGGATATTGCGCATATGCGTATGAACATTAGCCCGGGAATTCACGGTAGATAGGGTGCAGCACGCTTTATCTTTGATGTAGGAAGAAAAATGAACGTAACAGCGAAACACGATCACGAGCCGACACTCGATAATCCGTTTTCAAAGCCAAATAGTCCGAGGACGGCGGAGACTGACTACCAGGCGGCGGTGCAGCGGGGCGCTGAACTCCAAGCATTGCCCGCGGCGGCGGCCAGCGCGCGCAATGTACAGCGCCAACACAGCAAAGGTCGAATGACAGTATGGGAACGGATCGAATTTTTAGTCGATGAGGCGCCGACGATTCTTTACCAAAATTGGGGGCCTAATCTTGATGGGGCTTCGCTGGTGACAGCCATTGGGTCCATCGATGGCCGAGATGTCGCAATTTACGGCCATGACTTCACCGTCCGCGCGGGTTCAATGGACGCAACTAACGGCGAGAAGCTTGCTCGCCTGTTTGAGTTAGCGGGCCAGCGTAAAATCCCACTCATTGGATTGAATGATTCGGCGGGCGCTTACATACCTGCAGGTGTCGGCGGGCTGGATGGCTACGCTGAAGCTTTTACCGGCTTGCGCAAGCTATCTGGCGTCGTCCCGAGCATCATGTGCATGTTTGGGTTCAATGCAGGAGGCGGTAGCTATCTGCCCCGTCAGGGAAGCTTTCTAATACAGCCCAAGAGTACATTTTTCGGGCTTACAGGTCCGGGCGTGGTCAAGTCTGTGCTGGGTGAGGATGTGACCCCGGATGATCTGGGCGGGCCGGGCGTTCACAGCCAAACAGGCGTGACAGATTTCGTTGTTGAAGATGAAGTCACAGCACTTCGGAAAGTACGCGAAATCTTGCGTTATTTGCCTGATAACAACTCAGTTTCGCCAGAGGTGCAGGTGTGTTCCGACCCAATAGATCGGAGCACCAGTGATATCAATACCTTGCTTAAAACAGCATTTGAGTCACCGAGCGGCTTTAATACACCGGTAGACAGCTCCATCATTATTCAGCAGCTTTGTGATCACGGTGACTTCCTTGAGATTCAAGAGGAGCGAGCACGAAATACGATAACGTGCTTGGGGCGCATTGGCGGTCATGTCGTTGGATTTGTGGCCAATAATTCGGCAGTCGCATCTGGTCAGATTGACATCGACGCAGCACTAAAGAACGCGCGTTTTATCCGTTTCTGCAATTTATACAACATACCGGTCATGTTTCTTGAGGACACCACGGGTTTTTTACCCGGTACGGAGCAGGAGCATCGCGGGATCGTTCAGGCCGGCAGGGCCATGTTGGACGCGATTGTTGACCTTAGAACACCGCGCTTTTTGATACTCATCAGAAACGCGTTCGGAGGCGCCTATGCGTCTTACAACAATTACCCCACTGGAGCCGACCTCGTGGTTGCACTGCCGACAACTCGTGTTGCCGTTATGGGCCCCGCGGGTGTGGAGTATGTATACAAGGACGAGCTGAAAGCGATTAAGTCCGCCGTACCCAATCGCATTGCCGATGCGGTTGCCGATTTAACTGCACGCGGTGTGGCAGCGGAAGAGGCGAGAGAGCAAGCGGAGCGCATCGTAAGCGAGTGGCTGAAGGTCATGGAGACAGATCTGGCTAAACGTTATGAACGCGAGATCATGAATCCAGAGGAAGCATTGAGTCTAGGATCGGTGTCTCAAATAGTAATGCCGACCGATCTACGCTCAGTGATCGCCAAGCATTTGATGTTCTGTCTTCGTCATTACACGCCAGAGCCCTTGGCTGGCGTGCAGCGCGAATTCCACTAAAAATCAGCGAGTTATACTGGAGTCTTTCTGTGTCAAATGAACATTATCTACACAATCCGCTGATCCATCAACATCGACGACTTGGGGAATCAGATGCGGTATGGGTGCGGCAGTTTGATTGCACGCACATCAGACCACTCATCATCTGTAGGGGCCCAATCCGCAAAGAGGCGATGGACGTTTTCGGTGAGATGGGTATTAAGGATTACGGCATCTTGCTTTCAGAGAAAGATGCCATTGTGTATCCAAGAGCCATAGCCCCAGAACTTCGTCTTATCGGCGATCCCAGCAGGGTGCATAGAGTAAGCGACTATTCTGGTGTGGATAAGGCCGATCGAGAGGCTCGAATTCAAGAAATAATCGAGATTGCGTATGCCCATGGGTACAACGCCATTTTCGCCGGTTACGGTTTCATGGCAGAAGATGAAAGCATGGTTGCATCGATGGAAGCCGCGGGACTCAACTTTATTGGCCCGTGTTCGCGCACTGTGCGTCAGGCCGGTCTAAAAGACGAAGCCAAGCGGACAGCGCTAAAATCCGGGGTATCAGTAACACCGGGCGTAGACAATGCCACGACGTTGACGCTGCTCAAGAAGTACCCCACCAAAGAAGATCTGCGGCAGCTCTGCAGCGAGCAGGGATTGATCTCAATAGAGTTAGAAGACGGAGATTTAGAGACACTGGCAGAGCGAATTCTTGCCGCATCCTATAAAGCAGGAATCGATCTCTATACGATTGACGAGCTTATCGAGACCGTTACAGAGGCCGTTCTTGGCATGAATGAGGCATACCCAAATAATAGGGTGCGCCTGAAAGCAATCGGCGGTGGCGGGGGTAAGGGCCAGCGAATCGTTGAACTTGGTGGTGCCGCAAACACTGGTGTATTAGTGAAAGAGATCCTACAAGAGGTAAAAGCCTCTGGTGTAGGCGACAACAAAAATATATTGGTCGAACTCAACATCGAGTCGACGCGACATCAAGAAATTCAAGTGATCGGTAATGGCGTCTGGTGCACAACGCTGGGGGGTAGGGACTGTTCGCTTCAGATGCACGAGCAAAAGTTACTGGAAGTGTCGGTAACACGCGAATCCCTCATTCAAGCGGCCAGCGATGCGACTGCTGCTGGCATGACAGAGGAAGCGGCTGTTCTGAATGCCGATATTGTGACCTTGGATACGATGGAGGAAGAGGCATCGCGCTTCGGCGAGGCTGTAGGCCTCGATTCGGTGTCTACCTTCGAGTGCATTGTCGATACCGACAGTCACTTTTTCATGGAAATGAATACGCGTATACAAGTAGAACACCGGGTCTCGGAGTTGTGCTACGCACTAAAGTTCAGTAACCCTGACAACGACGCAGAATTCTTTATCGTCAACTCGCTAGTAGAGGCGATGGTACTGCTTGCTGCGCACGGACCATTATTGCCCATGCCGGATCGGATATTACGCAATAACGACAGTCTAGAAGCGCGCATGAACGCCACTAACGATGCATTGCAGCCGCATGCGGGTGGTCAGATTGAGCATTGGTCGGATGCGGTAGCTGGCGAAATTAGAGACGATCAAGGTATTTGTGTACATAACCCTGATACCGATGTGTTCATGAAGTACACATTGGCCGGGGCATACGACTCTAATATAGCGTTGATTCTGAGTGTTGGTGAGAGCCGACTAACCGCCTACGAGCACATGGCTGAAATTCTGCGCGTAACAACACTGCGTGGGCGCGATCTGAGCACGAATCTTAATTTCCACTACGGGCTAGTTCATTGGTTTTTAAGTCGGACGGTTCATGCACGACCTACGACAAAATTCATAGTTCCTTATCTGACCGCTGTTGGCGAGTTGGCCGCGGCGGCCCGTGAAATAGACTTGGAACTGGCCTGGAGAGAGTACGCGCGGCGCACACAAGGCGCTAATAACACCATTCTGGAGGCGAAAAAGACGTTAATTCTGCGTCCATTAGAGGCTTTGTTGTCCTGCCCTCACACCTTGTCCGGTTGGCTCAGTGCCAATAAAGACGCATTTACATTCGAGAATGACCGCGTGCGGTTCACCGAGAACCCCGTTGAGCTACTGAGCGATACCTATCATTTTTTGAACTTGGATAGCGAAGGTCCAGCGGCGGCCTCTGAAAAGATTTGGCGTCATGACGAGGCGCTGCTTGAGACGGCCGAAGAATTTTACCATGACGCTAATGCCGTTGTGAGCGCAGATGACTGGGAAACATTGTCCAGGGCGTTGGAGGGCCATGACAGTTACGGTGCCGATGCCGCGTTGTGGCGTGAGGCCTGCGCCGCGCATGTGGGTCATCAAACCGGATTATCCATGCTGTTGCTTCTACCGGCATTAGCAGCGAAGTCGGGTTTTTACGATCTGGCTGTGAACGCTGATTTAAGTATCGATATTCCAACGCGGCTACTCGATGAGTCGCATCAACAGGCCATGGCAAAGGCCCTTGCCCCACCGCCCGCTGCCAAATCGGATGAAATTGTCGCTACGAGTGGCGGCATGTTCTATGGTCGTGAGTCGCCAGGTGAGTCACTCTATGTTGAGGCCGGCTCAACCTTTAAAGCGGGCGATCCTCTCTTCATCGTAGAAGTGATGAAAATGTTTAATAAGGTCAATGCGCCTTTTAGCGGGCGAGTCGATGAGGTTTTGGTTGAGGGTGACGGTGTGATCATCAAAAAGGGCCAGCCCATATTTAAGGTGACACCAGATGAACTGCCTGAGGATATATCGGAAGCGGACGTCATAGCGCGCAGGGCCAAATTAATGTCCGCACTCTTCGACACCATCACTTGATTAGGGAGTATCGAATGATTACAGGTTTAGATCACATCGCCATTGCCGTACCTGACCTGCAGTTAGCCATACAGCGGTTTATGACTGATTTTGGTTTGCAGTACGAAGGTACTGAGGACGTTGAAGCGGCAAAGACAACGACCGCCTTTTTCCCGCTCCCCCCAACTAGCATCGAGTTGGTAAATCCACTTCAAGGTGAAGGGCCCATCGCCGCATTTTTGGAAAAACGCGGTGGAGGCATCCATCATCTGTGTTTCCGAACCGACGACATCGATGCTGACATTGCGAGGCTTAAAGACAAGGGGTACCAATTTATAGGCGACGAGGCGACGCCTGGTGCTCATGGCGCAAAGGTGATCTTTATCCACCCTAAGAGTTGCGACGGTGTTCTGGTGGAGCTTTCACAGCCGGCTGCAGGAGATCATTAATGTCGATTTACAATCCCGATGAGGCAAGTAAGCAAGCCTGGGCGACTCTTGTTGAAAAGCAGAATAAAGGACTAAAGCCTGAGGAGTTCACCTGGTTCACGCCAGAAGATATTCCTATGAAAGTACTCTACACCGCCGACGACACGAGCGAGTTACCCTATACCGATACGATGCCAGGCATCAGCCCATACATCCGAGGGCCTCAGGCTACTATGTATGCCGGACGTCGATGGACGATCCGTCAGTATGCGGGTTTTTCTACAGCGCAAGAGAGTAATGCGTTTTATCGTAAGGCACTCGCTGCTGGTGGTCAGGGTGTTTCTGTCGCGTTTGATCTTGCCACGCACCGCGGGTATGACTCAGATCACCCACGAGTTGCAGGCGATGTCGGTAAGGCGGGCGTGGCTGTTGATTCGGTCGAGGATATGAAAGTGCTTTTTGACGGTATCCCACTTGATCAGGTATCGGTCTCAATGACCATGAACGGTGCGGTTTTGCCGGTGCTCGCAGGGTATATTGTTGCAGCGGAAGAGCAAGGCGTGGGGCACGATGCGCTGGCGGGTACGATTCAAAATGACATTCTGAAAGAATTCATGGTGCGCAATACCTACATCTACCCCCCAAAGCCAAGCATGCGCATCATCGGCGATATCATAGCCTACTGCTCCGAGAACATGCCGAGGTTTAATACGATTTCAATTTCGGGCTACCACATGCAGGAGGCCGGGGCCACTACGGCGCTAGAGCTCGCCTACACTCTGGCCGATGGCAAGGAGTACATCCGAACCGCTATAGCGGCAGGTCTCAATATCGATGACTTCGCACCCCGGTTATCATTCTTTTGGGGTATTGGCATGAACTTTTATATGGAAATCGCCAAGATGCGGGCTGCTCGACTACTGTGGGCTGAGATTGTGTCCGAGTTTTCACCGACTAACCCAAAAAGCTCAATGTTACGGACGCATTGTCAAACATCGGGTTGGTCGCTGACAGAGCAAGATCCGTACAATAATATTGTTCGGACGACCATTGAAGCGATGGCTGCCGTATTTGGCGGCACGCAGAGTTTACATACCAATGCATTAGATGAAGCCATAGCACTGCCTTCCGATTTTGCGGCACGGATTGCGCGAAATACGCAACTCGTTCTGCAGGAGGAGACCGGTATTAGTCAAGTGGTCGACCCCTGGGGTGGCTCATATATGATGGAATCGTTGACTAATGACATGGCCGAAAAAGCCCGATTATTAATCAATGAAGTGGAAGAGGCGGGGGGAATGGCTCAGGCGATTGAGACTGGACTGCCGAAGCTACGCATTGAAGAGGCGGCAGCAAAGAAGCAGGCTCGAATCGATCGAGGCGAAGACATCATTGTTGGCGTCAATAAGTATCAGGTAGATCAACAGGACGCTGTCGACATCCTCGAAGTAGATAACGATGCCGTTCGGGATGCGCAAATTAGTCGCTTGGCCCAGATTAGGCAGTCACGTGACGCGGCCAGTGTAGCCGCCGCCCTGAATGCACTGTCCGAAGCCGCCCAATCAGGCGAGGGCAATCTACTTGCTCTTGCGATTGAAGCCACGCGCCACCGTGCCACGGTGGGCGAGATTTCCGATGCCTTAGAGACGCATTTCGGACGGTTTGTGGCAAGCGCGCAAACGGTGTCGGGTGTTTATGGCGCAGCGTACGAGCAGGACGATAATTGGAAGAAAATCGCAATGGACATTGAGACCTTCGTTGAAGAGCATGGTCGCAGACCCCGAATTTTGGTGGCCAAGATGGGGCAAGACGGTCATGATCGTGGTGCAAAGGTTGTGGCGACCGCATTTGCAGATGTGGGTTTCGATGTCGATCTGTCACCCATGTTTTCAACCCCTGAAGAGGTGGCGCGACAGGCGGTCGAAAACGACGTTCATATCGTAGGCGCCTCGAGCTTGGCTGCCGGTCATAAAACCCTCGTGCCGCAACTTATCGCCGCACTGAAGGCTCAGGGTGCGGACGATATCGTGGTCATCGCAGGCGGAGTTATTCCCCAACAAGACTATGACTACCTTTATGAGGCCGGTGTGAGCTTGATCTTTGGTCCAGGCACACCGATTCCAGATGCTGCTCGGAAGGTATTGGATGCCGTTAACGCCAAGCGCTGATGCGATCTTAAGTGGCAATCGACGAGCGTTGGCCAAAGCCATTACGCTGATCGAGAGCGCGCGACCACAGGATCGTTCGCGTGCGCAGGATCTTCTCAACGAACTACTACCCCACACCGGTAACAGTCTACGGATTGGCATTACCGGTGTCCCGGGGGTCGGCAAGTCAACGTTTATTGAATCGTTTGGACAGCACGTTATCAGTCAAGGCCACAAGCTCGCCGTTTTGGCGGTAGATCCGAGTTCCCCCATGGCCGGAGGCTCTATTTTAGGGGACAAAACGCGTATGGAGCATCTGTCGCGTGACCCCGCTGCTTTCATCCGCCCGTCTCCAGCGGGTAAAGCCTTGGGAGGGGTCGCACTGAAAACACGAGAGTCGATGCTGCTCTGCGAGGCCGCGGGATTCGATGTGGTCCTGGTGGAAACCGTCGGCGTGGGACAATCGGAGCATCAGGTTGGGAGCATGGTCGATTTTTTCCTGATCTTATTGCTACCCGGGGGTGGAGATGAGTTACAGGGGATCAAAAAAGGCATTCTCGAATTAGCAGACGCCATCCTGATTAATAAAGCGGACGGCGAAAGTGAGAGTCTTGCAAGGAAAACCATGCTGCACTATCAAAGTGCAATGTCATTGCTGTCTGGTAACGACTTTTGGAAGCCTGAGGTTCATACCTGCTCAGCCATCGAACGTAAGGGCATTACGGATTGTTGGGACATGATGGCGCGTTTTAGAGAAGAGGCGGGCAATTGTGGTGCATTGTCACAAAAACGCGGTGACCAAAACCTTCATTGGATGCGACAGCTGACTGATGAAATGCTACGACAACAACTATCGGATCATGCCGGCGTAGCAGCTTTAATGCCTAGCCTTCGCGAGCAAGTAATCCGCGGTGAACTAACTCCGGTGACCGCGGCAACGGAAATCATTCGTCACCTGACTTCTGAATGAGCGCATGCGATTTCAACGATTAGACAAACTCATCAACATCGAAGACGGCTACCGACGTCGCTTTAAAATCGACTCCTTAGATGTCGTACTCGCACGAGAGGGCGATGATGTCACTGCGTTTTCCGCAGTGTGTCCTCACCAGGAGCAGCCCCTAGAGGACGGCTGTATAGAAAACGGCGTTATATATTGTCCGCGGCACAACTATGGTTTTGACTTGAGGACTGGACAGCATATTGAACAGCAGTGTGCCTCTCTCACTATCTATACCGTACATTATGAGGGTAATGATGTGGGTATTTTGATGGCGTACTAGTGGGATGGTCCCAGTTCTGGCTCCTCGATTAATCCTAGAGTCCACCACTGCCTGAGATGATCGAGAGTAGACTCGCTGAGGTCGCCGGTGCCACATGTCCGTCCAGAGCACAATGCGATGAGTAATGATTCGTCTGTCAGATCCATTTCATACTTTTCCCCACCCAAGTGCGCAGTGATGTGGTCGTCATGCGCTTGCCATATAAGCCTTTGACTGGGCGCCAATATAATCGTCTTGCTCATTTGCCCGTCGTTGGGGGTAGGCTCCCATGGCGTTTCAGACAGAAGTTCAGGTAGCCAATCGTCGTCGGTAAGATGAGCGAGGGCGTTCACCACTGCGGTAAAAGCATTACGCTTATGACGCTCAGTCATTTCACCAGCTCGGACTTGGACTCGTGTGCTATCCCAATCCTCGAGCAACAGCGAGTCTTGCACTGATGCTATGGCACTGTCGGACAAGCGTGCGATCAGATCGCTCAAGCGTGGGGCTCGAAACCCCAGCGAATAGGTCATGCTCTCGCCGATGGCAGTACCCCAATGCGGTACCCGTGGTGGGACGTAAAGAACATCACCTGGCTCGAGCTCGAATTCAGCCTCTACATCGAATGGATCAATGAGTTTGAGGCCATTGGTGTCAATCAGTGCGGTCGATGCGTCGCATGGGGCACCAATTCGCCAGCGACGATTTCCAGCACCTTGCAGCAAGAAAACATCATATTGATCAAAATGCGGTCCAACGCCTGCGCCATCTACCGCATAACTAACCATGACGTCATCGAAGCGCCATGTCGGAAGAAAATCAACGCAGCCGCGCAACGCTGCAACTTCCGGCAACCATTCATCCACCCGCTGCACCAGCAGACTCCACTGATCATCACGTTGAAAATCACCTTCAGTAAACGGGCCAATTTCAAGTAACCACTGATCATCCCGCTGACTAACGATACGACTGTCGGCTTCGGCTTCCATGGCTAATCCCGCAAGCTCCTCAGGACTAATGGGCGACTGGAAGTTGGGTATGGCTTGCCGAATCAGCAGCGGCTTTTTCTGCCAATACTCTGTCAAGAACAGCTGAGCGTCGAGATCGAACTGCGGCGAAATCACCGGCTATCGTGTCCCCAGCGATGAGTCAAAGCTTCGGCTAGTCCAACATACTCGGAGGGCGTCAGTGTCATGAGGTCGCGTTTGACGTCTTCAGGGAGTTCCAATGAAGCGATAAAGACTCGAAGGGTTTCTTGGTTAATGGCCTGTCCCCTTGTTAAGGCCTTCAACTTCTCGTACGGCTCAGGTATGCCATAGCGACGCATAACAGTTTGTATAGGTTCTGCGAGCACTTCCCAGCACTTCTCGAGGTCCTCAGCTATCCGTTGTGAATTGACCTCTAATTTGCTGATGCCCTTGAGTGTTGAGACGTAGGCAAGCAGTGAATACCCAAAGCCGACGCCCATATTTCTCAGCACCGTGCTATCGGTAAGATCACGTTGCCACCGGCTAATCGGTAGCTTTTCGCTCAAATGCCCCAGAACAGCGTTCGCCAGTCCCAGGTTTCCCTCAGAATTCTCAAAATCGATGGGGTTAACTTTATGCGGCATAGTCGATGAGCCAATTTCGCCGGCAATGGTTTTTTGCTTAAAGTATCCGAGTGAGATGTAACCCCAAATGTCTCGATTAAAATCAATCAAAATAGTGTTGAAGCGTGAGATGGCTTGAAATAACTCCGCCATGTAGTCATGCGGTTCGATTTGTGTCGTCATGGGATTCCATTCCAAGCCCAGTGATTCCACAAAATCCTTGGAAATTAAGGGCCAGTCAACATCCGGATAGGCACTGAGATGAGCGTTGAAGTTGCCAACAGCCCCATTAAATTTCCCGAGAGGTTTTATCGTTGTGACGGAGCCAATCTGTCTGCGCAGACGCACTGCTACGTTGGCGAGTTCCTTGCCAAGCGTCGTCGGACTGGCAGTTTGTCCATGCGTTCTGCTCAGCATGGGTAATGCGGCATACTGCATAGCCAGGTCCTCAAGATGTCCGACAATCGCCTCCATCTCCTTGACGATTATGGGGATGCCGTCCCGAAGCATGAGGGCGTGAGACAGATTGTTGATGTCCTCACTCGTACAGGCAAAGTGAACAAACTCACTGACCTGTGCAAGCGCCTCATTATCCGAAATGGCTTCCTTCAGAAAGTACTCTATGGCTTTGACATCATGGTTCGTGGTGCGCTCGATTTCCTTTACGGCTTCAGCCATGTCGGGAGAAAAGCTCCCTATTAACTGATCCAGACAGGCCGTGGCTTCGCCATCAAGTGGTATTACCTCTGAAATTGACTCAGTAGCCGCTAGCTTCTGTAGCCATCTCACTTCAACCTCGAGTCTTCGCGATATCAATCCGTATTCGCTGAATACATGGCGCAGCGGGTCTAACTTAGACGCATATCGGCCGTCTAATGGCGAAATGGCAGTGGTGGTATGGTGGGTCATAGGTGTGCTCCGATAAGAGCGTTTGAGTTTAACATGCGCGGTGCTCAGTGAAGCGATCCAGCGTCGGTGACTGGAGACAATTCCTTCGCTAACCTCGTCGCAGTCTCTGCAAGCTTTCCGCCATGAAATAGGAAATGACGTGAGCGGCCACCTAGCTGCCTCCACAGATGCGCCGATCGCAATCCAGCAAGCAGCAAGGTTCGCACGAGATCGGCATTTTTTGCTTGCTGGAGATGCTGAACATTACCTTTCACCTTTATTCGATAGGGCAGGTTGCTAATGGTGTCCTGGTAGATAGCGCTAATGCTAGAAGCAAGCTCGACTGCATCATTACTAAAGTGCTTGGCTTTGAAGTCTACATGCCCCAAGCGCGATGCCACGATTTCCTGTAGTTCAGGCCGCTTGCTGAACTGAGCCTCTAATTTAAGAAGGCCTTTTACATAAAGACCCATGGCAATGTGGTCTTCGTTCGCAGGATCCGAAAACATCTCAACGACGCTCCGCAAGCCAAGCTTTACGCCTTGTATATTGCCAAAGACGGCATCGACTCTGGGCGCATCAAATGTAAATAGGGAACGCAACGACGCCTCAAAAAAAGCCGGTGGATAAGTCCCGGTCTTGGCGACTTGATCGACCATTCTTGCGGACTGGGCTACGCCGGCCAGAGCAATTACCTGCTGTTCGAGAGGTGAGTAGCTACTCACGATACCAGCTCTTCTAATCGGTCAGTCACTGCCTCTATTACTCCGCCGCCCAAGCATTCGTTCTCGCAATAGAGTACGACGGATTGCCCTGGTGTGATAGCACGCTGGGGTTCATCGAACACAATGTGGTACCCGGTGTTGCTACCGAAAACCGTGCACGGCTGGTCTGGCTGCCGGTAACGAACCTTTGCTGTGCATCGCAGCGGCGTTTCAGGCAAATCCGCTTGTATCCAAAAAATACCAGTGACAGTTAAGCCATGAGCGAACAGGGCAGGGTGATCGTTGCCTTGGCAGACCCATAGCGTATTGGTGTCGATGTCCTTGTCTGAGACATACCAGGGGGCATCATCGGCATGTTTCAGGCCACCAATACCCAGTCCCTGTCGTTGACCAATCGTGTGGAACATCAAGCCCTCATGCTCACCAATCGTATCCCCTCGCGCATCTCGGATTGGTCCCGGATTTTTCGTAAGGTATTGCGATAAGAAATCAGAAAATCGGCGCTCACCGATGAAGCAGATCCCAGTGCTGTCTTTCTTTGTGGCCGTCTGAAACTCGTTGTCAGCGGCAAGCCTTCTTACCTCAGCCTTCTCGAGTTCACCGACAGGAAAGAGACTTTGGCCCAGTGCGTTGTGCCCTACTTGATGTAAGAAATAGCTTTGGTCTTTACTGGCATCAAGGCCTTTAAGCAATGTGGCCTTGTTATTACGAGCACCCCGTCTTACGTAATGCCCAGTTGCAATCTTGTCTGCGCCGAGCACATGGGCATAATCCAAAAAGGCACGAAACTTAATTTCTTTGTTGCACAAAATGTCGGGGTTAGGTGTCCGCCCCGCATGATATTCCGCTAAAAAGTGCTCGAACACGCCATCCCAATACTCCGACGCAAAGTTTGCGGCGTGCAGCTTAATACCGAGGCGATCCGCGACTGCCTGTGCGTCGGCTAAATCCTCCTTGGCTGTGCAGTATTCGGTACCGTCGTCCTCTTCCCAGTTTTTCATGAAGAGACCTTCCACCTGATAGCCCTGCTCGCGAAGCAACAGGGCAGATACAGAAGAATCGACACCGCCGGACATGCCGACAATAACTTTTGTTGCGTGATTGAAGCTCATGCGTAATTACTATTCATAGTTGGCGAACCAGATCTAATGCTACCGCCGCGCCCGCTTCGTATTGGTCTATGACATCGAGCACCACTTGATGTCGCAATGGTACACCGAAGATGATGATGTCTTCTCTTGATAACCAGTGGGCTTCGACAATATTTGAGTCGAGAGTAAGGTGTTCCTGGTGCTCAACAGCTGTGCTCACAAAACTATGCCGGATGTAGGTGACTCCGTTATCACCCGTTATTAGGGTTACTCCGAGGTATGCTGTAGCCCTCGTGATCCACCCAGTCTCCTCATGCACCTCTCTAACAGCGGCCTCAACCAGTGATTCATTGGGCTCCAAGTGTCCCGCCGGCTGATTGAGGACGCGCTTACCATTACTGATCTCTTCGACCATTAGGTACCGATCGCCGTCTTTTACGACGCTGGCAACGGTGACATGGGGTAAAAAACGTTCTTGTGAGGGCAATGGGCTACCTAATTTGTTTTTGATGGGACGAATCGAAAGTCGCCTGGTTGAAGGCCATCGATTCGATAGGGTCCAATACCACGCCTAATCAGACGCAGTGTGGGGAAGTCTAGTGCGGCAGTCATTCTGCGAACTTGCCGATTGCGCCCTTCACGAATCGACAACTCAATCCAGCTATCAGAAACAGACTCTCGATGGCGTATTGGAGGATTGCGCTTCCAAATACTGGGGATTTCCAATAGCCGACATTGCGCGGGTAAGGTTTTACCATCCTTCAAGCTAACACCACTAGCCAGTGCCTCGCACAACTCGCGTGTCGCAATTCCCTCAACTTGAACCCAGTATGTCTTCCAATGTTTCCCAGCTGGATTGGCAATTTTCTGCTGCAAACGTCCATTATCTGTTAACAGCAGTAGCCCCTCCGAATCATAGTCGAGCCGTCCTGCCACTTTGTACCCGGGCGCATCCAGAAAATTTGCTAGCGTCGCTCGAGGTGTGTCAATGCGATCGCGATCAGTGAACTGACTGAGCACCTGATACGGCTTGTTAAAAAGAAGGAGCTGACTCATGCGGTTTGTTGCGGATATTTAGTGGTAAACTACTACCATAACAAAAAGGAGACGCCCTGCGATCTCTAACAACGGAATCAGACAAAACGATTCAAACCCCGGGGGCGGGCTACTTAGCTCGGCCATCCAGTCAATCAACAGTAAGGATCTGACTATTATGGCGTATCAACACATCACGGTCCCAACTAATGGGACAGCCATCACAGCAAACGAAGACCACAGCCTTAACGTTCCTAATACCCCCATCATCCCCTACATCGAAGGTGATGGAATCGGCATCGATATCAGCCCTGTCATGATTAAAGTGGTGGACGCTGCGGTAGCCAAGGCATACGACGGCGAGAAAAAGATCGCATGGATGGAAATTTACACCGGTGAAAAGGCCGCAGAGCTGTATGAGGGCGATTGGTTTCCTCAGGAGACGCTTGACGCTATTAAGTCTTATTTGGTTGCTATTAAGGGGCCTCTGACGACCCCGGTGGGCGGTGGGTTTCGTTCGCTCAATGTTGCTCTGAGGCAAGAGCTCGATCTCTACACATGTCTGCGTCCCGTGCGATGGTTTGAGGGTGTCCCATCACCTGTCAAAGCGCCAGGCGATACCAATATGGTGATCTTCCGAGAAAACTCAGAAGATATTTATGCCGGTATTGAATATCAGGCAGATTCAGCCGAAGCCAAAAAAGTTGTGGACTTCCTTATCAATGAAATGGGGGCGACTAAAATTCGATTCCCGCAGAACGTTGGTATTGGCATCAAGCCCGTTTCGGCAGAGGGTACAAAGCGCCTCGTGCGAAAATCATTCCAGTATGCAATTGATCAAGATCTACCGTCGGTCACGCTGGTTCACAAAGGCAACATCATGAAGTTCACCGAGGGCTCATTCCGGGACTGGGGTTATGAGCTAGCTATGGAAGAGTTTGGCGGCGAATTGCTCGATGGTGGTCCGTGGGTAAAGATTAAGAACCCCAACAACGGTAAAGACATCATCGTCAAAGATGTCATTGCTGACGCCATGTTGCAGCAAATTTTGTTGCGCCCCAAGGAGTACAGCGTCATTGCGACACTCAATTTGAACGGTGACTATCTGTCTGACGCATTAGCCGCGCAAGTGGGCGGGATCGGTATTGCGCCGGGCGCAAATCTCTCAGATGACATCGCCCTCTTTGAAGCGACGCACGGCACTGCGCCCAAGTACACAGGGCAAGACAAAGTCAATCCCGGATCGCTCATCTTATCGGCCGAAATGATGCTGCGACACCTCGGTTGGAATGATGCGGCTGATCTTGTGATCAACGGCATGAACGGCGCTATTCAGGCGAAAACAGTAACCTACGATTTTGCGCGCCTAACAGACAATGCGACCGAAGTATCCTGCTCTGCATTCGGCGATGCGATCATCAAACACATGTAAGGTTTCTACAACTTAAAAAAGCCCGCATGTGCGGGCTTTTTTTTTAGGATATCGCAGATAACAGGGTGACAAAGCTTCGACCAAAGCGGCAGGACGTTCATTCTCGACTATACTGAGCTGACGCTGTAATGAACACGTATCATGATTAATCAACAAAACGACTTCGACATGTACATGATGGCCGCCACGCCGGGACAAAACGAAAATGAGGGCGACATTGCCCTTGCCCCTGCCAAACCGAAACTAAAGCGGCCGCCGCTTTATAAGGTGGTGCTGTTAAACGATGACTACACACCGATGGAGTTTGTTATCGAGGTGTTAGAACACTTTTTTACGATGCCTCGAGAGAAAGCGACACAAGTCATGCTTGCTGTCCACACGCAGGGAAAAGGGGTGTGTGGTATCTATACACGCGATGTTGCTGAAACGAAGGCGGAATTGGTCAATCAAGCCGCCAGAGATAATGGACACCCACTTTTATGTGAGGTCGAACCCTCACAAGATGAAGACGACGATCAGGGAGACAACTGAGTGCTAAGTAAAGGCTTGGAAAAAGCGCTAAATGAGTCCTTTAAACAGGCGAGGGCGCAGCGCCACGAGTTCATCACGGTGGAGCATTTGTTGCTCGCTTTGTTGGATGACAGCACGGCAATGACTGTGTTTAGAGCGTGCGCGGCAAATACGGAAGCGCTACGCGGTGACCTCACAGAGTTTATCGACGCGACCACGCCTTTGGTATCGGGCGATGACGACGTTGATACCCAACCCACGCTAGGCTTCCAGCGAGTGCTACAACGCGCGGTCTTCCATGTGCAGAGCTCAGGTAAAGCAGAGGTCACAGGTGCAAATGTGCTCGTCGCTATTTTTTCTGAACAGGAAAGTCAGGCTGTCTACTTCCTAAAAACACAGGACATTTCACGCCTCGATGTTGTCAACTTTATCACACACGGTGTCAGTAAGACGGACGATGAGGATGAAACTGACAGCGAAGCATTATCCGGTGATGCGGCTGGCTCGGGTGAGGAGGGCGAGGACGAAAGCCCCCTCGCAAAATATGCCACCAATCTCAACGAGGAAGCAGTGCAGGGGCAAATTGATCCGTTAATCGGTCGACTGGATGAGGTCGAGCGCGTTGCGCAGATCTTAGCCCGGCGACGGAAAAATAACCCACTATTGGTCGGCGAGTCTGGGGTGGGAAAAACGGCCATCGCAGAAGGTTTAGCTAAATTAATCGTCGATGGTCAGGTGCCCGATACGCTTAAAACAGCCGAGGTTTTCTCTCTTGATTTGGGTGCCTTATTGGCTGGAACAAAGTATCGGGGAGATTTCGAAAAGCGCTTCAAAGGCGTGCTTGCAGACTTAAAACGGCGCGAAGGTTCCATACTGTTTATTGATGAGATTCATACCATCATCGGCGCCGGCGCTGCGTCGGGCGGGGTAATGGACGCAAGTAATCTGCTCAAGCCATTGCTAAGTTCGGGAAAATTGCGCTGCATTGGGTCAACAACCTACGCGGAATATCGCGGCATTTTTGATAAAGACAAGGCACTGAGCCGTCGGTTCCAAAAAATCGACGTACTAGAACCCTCGGTTGAGGATGCCTATAAAATTCTAAAAGGCCTCAAATCGCGTTTTGAAGAGCATCACGGCTTGCGGTACACCGATAAAGCGTTGCGTACCGCAACGGAAATGGCAGCGAGATTTATCACCGACAGATTTTTACCCGATAAAGCCATAGACGTCATCGACGAAGCCGGTGCATTCCAACAACTACAGCCTCCGAGCAAGCGCAAGAAGGTAGTCGGTCCAAGCGACATTGAAGCTGTCATCGCTAAGATAGCCCGAATCCCGCCAAAAACCGTGACAAGCGACGATAAAGAGCTACTTGAAAAACTCGAAACTAATCTATCTATGGTGGTTTTCGGTCAGACCAAGGCGGTGCAACAGCTTGTGAGTGCCATCAAGCTAGCCCGCGCGGGGTTAAGGTCAGGAGATAAGCCTATTGGAAGTTTCCTCCTTGCAGGCCCTACCGGTGTCGGTAAGACCGAGATAACCAAGCAGCTGGCCATGCAGCTCGGTCTTGAGCTACAGAGATTTGATATGTCGGAATACATGGAGCGCCACACAGTGTCGAGGCTCATCGGCGCGCCCCCTGGCTACGTGGGTTATGACCAAGGTGGACTCCTCACCGACGCAGTAACAAAACATCCACATTGTGTCGTCTTGCTTGACGAAATCGAAAAGGCTCATCCGGAGGTTTTCAATCTGCTTCTGCAAGTCATGGATCACGGCACATTGACAGATAACAACGGGCGCAAGGCAGACTTCCGTAATGTCATCGTTGTCATGACAACTAATGCGGGCGCTGAGAGTATCTCCAAACGATCCATCGGCTTTGCTACGCAGGACAATAGCACCGATGCAATGGAAGCCATCAATAAGCTATTTACACCAGAGTTCCGCAATCGATTAGATGCGATCGTACCGTTTGAGGCGCTTGGCCAAGACGTGATCCTGACGGTTGTAGATAAGTTCCTTACCGCACTTCAGACGCAGTTGGATGAAAAGCGAGTTCAGCTGCAGGTTGATGACGACGCACGAAATTGGTTGGTCGAAGAGGGGTACGACCCCCACATGGGTGCACGGCCGATGGAGCGCGTTATACAAGAACATATCAAAAAGCCCTTGGCGGATATGGTGTTATTCGGCGCTCTGAGTAAGGGTGGTATCGCCCGGGTTTCAATAAAGTCTGATGGCAACGGTCTTGAGGTTGAGGCCGTCACTGAAGAGACGGAAACACCTGTTCTCGCATAACACTTACTTTTCCCGCATCGGTATGGTTTTCCTGAAGCGCACTTTGCTATAGAGTGCGCGCCATCACTTGTTTACTAGGTAGGGTTAATGGCCAAAGAAGATCAAATCGAAATGGAAGGCGAAATTATTGATACGCTTCCCAACACAACCTTTCGTGTGCGTTTAGAAAATGGGCACGTCGTCACTGCGCACATATCGGGTAAAATGCGCAAAAACTACATTCGCATCTTGACCGGGGACAAGGTTCGAGTCGAAGTGACACCCTACGATTTGACAAAAGGCCGAATCACATACCGAGAGCGTTAGTCGCTGTCCCCGTCGTAAACATTAACCAAAGGGATAGGAGACAGGGCACTGGTAACCTCACTGTTACTCCCATGCCAGCGCCCATCACGGTGTGTTTCGAGGGGCTTAAAACGCGTTTTATAGTTCATTTTACGACACCCTTCCACCCAGTAGCCTAGGTATACGTAAGGCAGATTTACCCGCTGTGCATGTGCTATCTGAAGCAATACGGCAAAGGTACCCAAGCTTCGTTTCTCACTACTAGGGTCATAAAAGGTGTAGATGGCGGCTAGCCCATCGAGCATTCGATCTGATACGGCAACACACACGAGCTTTTCATCGTCATAGAGTCGAAAGTACTGCGTGCACC
>ERZ802827.33-NODE-33-length-68698-cov-54.4101_pt1 | contig 68698 bp, 67 predicted proteins | sample MGYA00345652_ERZ802827 | MGnify/ENA primary metagenome ERZ802827 (study PRJEB30503, sample SAMEA104212372) | marine metagenome | biome: Westerlies Biome; feature: [SRF] surface water layer (ENVO:00010504) within the epipelagic zone...; material: water (ENVO:00002006)... | reverse complement strand
TGATCCTTCCCAACGCAAAAGTCATCGACGCTCGCCGACATCCGATGGCCTGCTGTTTTAGCGGCTACAAACAGTTGTTTGGAGAGGGACAAGAGTTTTCTTACGGGTTAAAAGAAATTGGTCACTATTATCGTGAGTACGAACGACTCATGAGTCACTGGGACGAAGTTCTGCCTGGCTTCGTCCTCCGGGTCAACCATGAGGACGTTATTGACGATCTCGAGACTCAAGTCCGACGCATGTTAGACTTTTGCGGCTTGGAGTTTGAGGAGGCCTGCGTTGAGTTTCATAAGACAAAGCGCACAGTGAGGACCCCGAGCGCCGAGCAGGTTCGGCAGCCGATTAATACCGCGGGAGTCGATCAGTGGCGCAACTTTGAACAGCACCTGGCCCCTCTTAAACATGCGCTGGGTCCAGAGCTGCTTGAGACCTACGACATAGCCCCACCAGAATGATTTTCTCTTCCAGCAAAAAGTTTATCTTTTTTGCTGTTCCCAAGACCGGCACCCATGCCGTGCGAGAGGCAATCCGTCCCTCGCTTGGCAAGGACGACTGGGAGCAACAGGCGCTAACAGGGGTGATGTTATCACCCGTTCCGCAGCTCGCGAAAATTGGCCATGGACATATTTCATATCAACAATTGGCTGAGGTTCTTACGAACGAGCATATTGGTTCTTATTTTAGTTTTGCGGTAGTGAGACATCCCATAGACCGCTTTATGTCAGTCTGCGCCTTCTTAGCACGAACCGACCCGAGCTATAACGACAATCCAGTGGCGTGGTCTCAAAGTGCCTTTCAGCGGGCACGATTCAGAGAGAGAATCTTAGTACGCCCACAGGTGGAAATGCTGACGGACGATACCGGGGACATCGCGATCTCATTTATTGGCCGATATGAAACGCTGCAAGAAGACTTAAACCACATTTTACAACGTCTCGACGTTCCAGCCGCCGAGCTTGCGCGTCGTAACGTCACACATAACCAAAAACCTAAACTTCGCACTGACCCAGGCTTCATTCGAGACCTGAACGACTTTTATGCCGACGACTTTAGACTTCTGGGTTACAGCCAGAACTGAATTCTGCTACCCGACGCGGTCTAAGAGCCGCCGCGAGTATCCGTTGGTTGATGATGGGATTGATACCCACGTTATTTGACGCCGTTACCAACACCCTTGGCTGGGGTGCAAGCTGTCCCGCGGTTCGATCAAGAATGTGACGATATCTATCGAAAGCACCGTCGTTAAATCCATAAAGACCCCAAACTTCGCGCCAATCGTGAACGAGATCCAATAACAGATGGCGATACCTCAGCATCATTTCCGAATCATTGTCAGGATTGGACTCACAATCCTCGAGCACCTGCTCAACGATAGCTAACATCTCGCCTGGTGCCATCACCGGCGCCACAGGGAATTGCTCAGTCTTAACTCGAGGCTGACTGTGATCATTAGGCAAAATCACGATGTTATCTAGACTGTCGGCCTTTCGCACGATTCGCCAAAACCGAGATGATCCGGCCAAATCAATCACTAAATGGGTGCGCGCCGAGTCACTTGCGTTCACAACGCGATGACGCCGCCAGGAGTCAAATAGCCAGCTTTCTCCTTGTGCCATATGCACCGATTCATCACCGCAATAGAAATTGACCTGCGGGTTAGTGATGATTGGTATGTGAATGCGTACTCGGCTGACCCAGTGATAGTTAAAATCGACGTGCTCTGCCACTTGCGCGCCAGGAGCAAGCCGCATAAGACGTGACCGCGCTACAACCTCGCCGAAAGAAGCGATTGCTTGGTGAATATAATGACTTTTCATTAACGCTTCAGTCGGCTTCATCGCACCGTCAAACGCATGGTTCATCGCGCCGTCAACCGACACCAGCGGAACAGCGCTATTACCCGGCAAGCCTGAGGGGTGATCAAGCCAATAACGCTCAGACAGGGCCTCAACTTCGGACGCGAGACGCTCGGCATCGAACTGCCAGGGCAGCTTTAGAAATGGTTGTTGCAACTCCATCGTCGTATTACGCCACAAAGCGCTTAGAGATGACAGATGCGAGAGCCTTTACGTAGATACTTTGGGCTCAAAGTACTATACTCAACGTCTCAATTATCCTGGCTGTTTTCATCTTACTCATGCAAGAAAATGACCTACCAGACCACGTACTCGTCGCGCTCAGGCGCATTATTCGTGCGACAGACCTGCACTCCAGACAGCTTGGTAAAAAGACCGGTCTTACCACGCCGCAACTGGTCATTATTCAAGCCGTCAGCAATCTAAAAGATCCGACCGTCTCCGACATCGCTAAAACAGTAAGTCTTAGTTTGGCGACTGTAACGACCATCCTCAATCGTTTAGAGCGCAATGGCATCATCAACAGGGTTCGATCGTCAGTGGATAGAAGGCGCGTCATTGTCACCCTCACCGAGGATGGTCAAACTCTGCAAGCCACGGCGCCAAAACCGCTACAGGACAGTTTTGTTGCTCGTTTCAGTAGACTGGCGTCGTGGGAGCAACACTCGATCGTCGCCTCACTTGAGCGTGTTGCAATGATGATGGACGCCGATGATCTGGATGCAGCACCACTACTTGCCAGTGGTGAAGCCGTTCTTTGAGGTCATCGCGGCAAGTTCAACTGAACGTCTTTACCAATGATTTCATGACGATAGAAAAGTCGTCGCCCCCCAATCCCTCATCCTGAAGCGCGGTATAAACCGCATGGGCCTGCCGGCCAAATGCCGCATTAACCGCGGACTGGTCAGCCAACTCAATCGCAAGTCCTAAATCCTTGGCCATCAGATCCACCATAAAGCCGGGTTTATAGTCATTACCGGCAGGCGCTCCCGCTAATACACCCGGCCAAGGGTTATACACCTGTAGGGACCAGTTATTGCCGGAGCTGGCTTTCATAATCTCTGACTGAACCGACGGATCCAGACCATTTGCAGCGCCCATAGCCAAGGCTTCACAGGTACCAATCATGTGAATAGCCAACAGCATGTTGTTCGCCGCCTTTGCCACTTGCCCGGCACCGTCGGGCCCCGCGTGGAAAATCTTTTCCTCATTACCCATCGCCTTGAGGACGTCTTTTGCTCTGGCAAAGGCTTCAGGCGTTCCACCACACATAAACGCCAAAGTACCGGCTTGCGCGGCAGCCACACCCCCCGATACCGGCGTATCCATGAAGGCAAGTTGTGACAGCCGCGCCGCCTCATGAAGTTCTCGAGCCGTCGCCGCGTCTATGGTGCTCGCGTCCAAGACCAGCGTGCCCACAGGAAGCCGCGCAAAAATACCGTCGTCGCCCAACATCACAGCTTTGACATGTTTGCCTGCCGGCAGCATAGACAGCACCACATCAGCGCCCTCAACAGCGCCCTGTGCTGACTCGGCTCTGATCGCACCGGCGCTCGCAACATCGCTCAGTGCTGCATCCGACAGATCAAACGCCGTGACCATGCAGCCAGCGCGAAGTAGATTTTTAGCCATGGGGCCGCCCATATTACCGAGGCCAATGAATGCCACTTTGCGCATAATTTCCCTTATTTTATTAGGCTATGTAAGCGCTCACTACCACGGATAATACATTTTTGGAGCGCCCTCGGCTTCCTCAAAGAAAGACTGAAGCAAGTCAGGGGGTACATCCTGAACGGCGCCAAACTGCCATTTTGGCTGTCGATCTTTATCGACAAGCAGCGCCCTTACACCCTCCGCAAACTCCGGATGCCGCATGATGTTGGCCCCGAGACGAAGCTCCGTATCAAAGACCTCTTGCAACGAGTAATGCGTCGACTCATTTAGCTGACGGAAAATCCAAGCGGCGGCCAGCTTAGAGCCATGGGCGAACCCATCTCGCGCCTTTTGCAGCCAAGCATTCTCGCCGTCATAGGCCAACAAACGATCTGATATGACTGACAAATCATCACCTGCCATGAGTGCGTCAATGTCTGACATCAAGGGCTCTATCACCCCAACAGGCTGCTCAACTGAGGCGCTGATGGATAAAATATCGTCCACAATCGCTGAGTTTTCAGAGGCATCTGACACCCATGATGCATTCGCCAGTGCCTCTATGACGGCGAATCGTTGCTCGTGGGCGAGGAAAACGTCGCCTAAATTTGCGAACAGCGCATCAGTGGCGTTGATGTGAGCCGAGGTGAGGGAGAGGAAGCGGCCGATCATGCCTGGCGTTTTGTTAAGAAAGTAGCTGCCACCAACGTCGGGAAATAAGGCGATGGTGATCTCGGGCATACCAATTCGGGTACGCTCACTTACGACACGGTGGCTACAACCTGCCATGACACCCATCCCGCCACCCATAATGACACCGTGCCCCCAACAAATGACGGGCTTTGGATAAGTGAACAGCACGTAATTCATCTGGTACTCACGCGCAAAGAAGTTTTCCGCATAGGTACAGGGCCCACCGGGATTTTCGATGGACGAGCGACGCAACTCGTGTACATCACCGCCAGCGCAGAACGCTTTTTCGCCTTCGCCGTCGATGTATATGGCGGCAATTGAATCGTCGTCGGCCCACTCGAGCAACTTAGCCAACATAATCTCAATCATCTCAGCATCGAGCGAATTCAGAATACGAGGGACATTGAGTGTCAGACGCCCCACTCTGCGGTGACCCTCACCAATCGTCGATACAACAACCACGTCATTCGTTACATCATTCATTTGTTCTTCCATTCGGGGCTGCGCTTTTCAAGAAATGCGGTGACGCCCTCTCTCTGATCTTCAGTTGAAAATAAGGCGACGAATTCGTCACGCTCTGCTTCTAATCCCGCACTGATGGTAATGTCTCGTGCTACATGGATAAGCCTTTTACAGGCTGCGATCGATGTTGGACTTTGCTCAGACGCGCGTTTTGCTAACTCAAGTGCAGCGGACAACGAGGCACCAGAGTCAACAACCTCCTCTACAAGCCCCAATGACAATGCTTTTTCCGCTGAGATGCGTTCACCACATAGAATGATGCGCTTAGCCCAACCTTCACCCACGAGTTGGGTGAGACGTTGGGTGCCACCAGCACAGGGAAGAAGACCGACCTTTGCTTCGGGCAACGCCAAGGCGGCATGGCGCTCAGCAATGCGGATATCACAGGCTAACGCCACCTCAAGACCACCACCCATTGCATAGCCATTGATAGCCGCTATCGATACACCTCGATAATCTGCGAGGGTTTCAAATGCCCCACCAAATGCATCACCCATCGCTTGGGCGGCAGTCGCATCACCCGTGGCAAATTGATTGAGATCGGCACCGGCCGAAAAGAATTTTTCGCCCTGGCCTGTAATCACAAGGGCTCGAATGTCGGACATGTCATTTAAGGCATTTACCACGGCCTTTAAAGCCGGAAGACTCTCTAAGTCCCAGGTATTGGCAGCCAGGTTGTTAATGGTAATTGTAGCAATGCCCTCGCTGATGGACACAACAACTTTATCGCTTGGGCTGATAGTCATTGAATGACCTCTAAGGCGCCGTCCATGAGCGCCTGTCGTGAAATGATGACGCGCATAATTTCATTGGTACCCTCTAAAATCTGATGAACCCGTGTGTCGCGAACATAACGCTCCATTGGGTACTCTCGAATATAGCCGTAGCCGCCAAACAGTTGCAGCGCATCGTTACACACCTTAAATCCAGCGTCAGTGGCGAAACGCTTTGCCATAGCGCAGTAAGTCGACGCACTCGGATCGACATGATCGAGCTTACTCGCGGCGAGACGGATCATTTGCCGCGCAGCAACCAGCTCAGTCAGCATATCCGCCAACTGAAACTGCGTATGCTGAAAGTCAGCAATCGTTGAATTGAATTGTTTTCGGTCTTGAACATAAGCTGTGGCGTCCACAATGGCCTGCTGCGCCGTACCCACCGAACAGGTGGCTATGTTAATCCGACCCCCGTCGAGCCCTTCCATCGCTATGGCGAAGCCTTGGCCCTCCTCGCCCAATCTATTAGCAGCTGGTACCTGCACATCATCAAAACTTATCTGACGCGTAGGCTGGGCGTTCCAACCCATTTTCTTCTCTTTCTTCCCGTAACTGATGCCGTGCAAATGCGCAGGCACCAAAAAAGCGGTTATACCGCGCGCACCAATCTCATCTGCACCCGAGCCCGTTCGAGCCATTACGACGAGGACATCCGTATCGCCAGCTCCCGAGATAAATACCTTACTACCGGACAGTCGATAGGTATCGCCATCACGCACTGCGCGAGTTCGCAGGGATGCGGCATCGGAACCCGCCCCAGGCTCAGTGAGACAATAGGAAGCCAGGGTCGTGCCGGCCACAAGGTCAGGACACCATGCATCAATGACCGACTGCTGGCAGTACTTCCCAATCATGGCGGTGGCCATATTGTGTATTGTCAAAAACGCGGCTGTCGTCGTACAACCCCGTGCGAGTTCCTCAACGATAAGACTCGCATCAAGACGGGACATGGCGAGACCTCCCGCGGCTTCTGGGGTATACATTCCCATAAACCCCAAATCACCGGCAGCTCTTAACGCATCCTTTGGAAAAATAGCTTCCGCGTCCCACAGCGCAGCGTGGGGCCGGAACTCGGACTGTGCAAACTCACGCGCACTGGCGGCGTAGGCTCGCTGCTCCTCGCTCAACTCAAAATTCATGGACATACCTTTAAATAGGGTTGCTTGGGCAGCATGATGTTTCGTTTTCTCCAATACAGTTGTCAATGCTATTGTGTGCGCTGGTCGCTGAGTCTGCAAAGCGAGGCAATTTTTACTCAACTGAATTGTAACAACCATGTCCAAACTAATAGACATTACACCGGCTTTTGCTCAGGCAGTTGAGCAGCTTGGTACGGAACATTTCGTACTCACCATCGCTGAGATGCTGTGCGAGTTTATCGGAGCCGATGACGCTACGATCATAGTGTACGGGCATGAGGAGCTTCCCACCATCAGCCTCGCGCGACCACTCGCCGGAAAAGCGGAAAGCTCGTTGACAACCTACCTGACGGGCCCCTTCTTACTCGATCCGTTTTATCGAGCTGCGGCCTACGACAAACAGTTCGGTGTCTTCAGGCTAGCTGATCTCGCCCCCGCTAGTTTTCGCACCTCAGAGTATTACAAAAACTGGTACAAACACTGCGGATATGAAGACGAGTGTGGGCTGTTGATTTCGCTTCTGAATGAGAACTTCATTAATATCTCGATGGGCCTGACCACAGGTGGCGCTCGATTCCGTAAGAAACAAACCAAACTGTTAGCGAGTATTTACGATCTCACGGCATCGCTTTGTCGGAAGCATTTTTCAGAGGTCATCGAAGCCCAAAATAAAACTACCTTGCGTGAACGAATGCACCGATCACTGGCTGCATTTGGTGCAAGTGTGCTGACACGACGAGAGCGCCAGGTCATTGAATTGGTGTTGCTTGGCCACAACACTCGACTCATTGGTGAAAAACTGGGCATTTCCATCGAAACAGTCAAACTCCACAGAAAGCACGCGTATGCCAAGTTGGATATTAGGTCTCAAGCAGAGCTGTTCTTTCTGTTCATGGAGGCGCTTGCGCACTGGTCGGGCGATCCAGATACCGACCCACTTATCGCCTACCAAGGCGGTAAATGACGGTGGGTGATCTCACGCTAGCTGATGGATTTTCGGCGCTTAACCGCGGCGATTTAGCGACCGCTGGCGAGGCTTGTAAACAGGCGCTGGCACGTGATCCACAGCACATCCCGGCTCACTTTCTGGTAGGGCTCGTTGCGCTAGAGGGAAAGCAGCGACCGGTCGCTCACGAGGCCTTCAAGTCAGTCATCAAGCTTGATCGCAATCATGCAGCGGCATGGGCTCATATCGCCAAACTTAATGTTGGTGAGGGCAGAATCATCGCGGCAGAATCCGCGCTTAAGGAAGTACGACGAATCCAACCCAACGACCCTGTCGTCATTGAGCTCGCCGGTACCGTATTGAACTCTTTAGGCGAATATGAAGCAGCAGAGCTTTTCTTTGAGCGGGCGCAGCAATTGATGCCAGACAATCCCTCGGTTCTAATGAACCTGGGCAATGTCCGCGTTTTTCTCGGAAAAATCGATGATGCGGTGCACTTGTTTAAACGCGCTATTGCGCTTGAGCCCTCGAGTGCGCAATGCCATTGGGGTCTTGCGAACTCCCAGAAGGCAAGCGACAAAACACACATCACTCAAATGCGACTGCTGATTGACTCTGGACGGCAGACGAAGCGCGCGCTGGGCTTTCTTCACTATGCTATCGGCAAAGAAAGCGAGGACCTTGGGGAATGGCAGGAGGCTTTTAAGGCCTTTAGTGCCGGTGCTGCTGCACGTCGAGACACGGTAGAGTTCGATGAATCAGAAGAAGTGGCCATGTTCGAAAGCATTAAGTCCACATACACAACGGCATGGCTAGCTAACTGCCCAGCAGGTGCGGACGATTCGGCACCAATTTTTGTGCTCGGTCAGCCGCGAACGGGTACAACACTTATCGAGCGAGTCATCACTAGCCATTCGCAGGTGCACTCTGCGGGTGAGTTACAGCAATTTGGGCTCGCTGTAAGACGGGCAATAAGCCACAACAATCCCAAGCGCTTTTCAAAAGAACTGTTCGCTGCTGCAGCGACTTCAAACCCCGCTGATATTGGGCGAATGTATCTTCGATCGACGACCAAACAACGTGGGAAGCAACCCTTTTTCGTCGATAAGCTCCCAGTCAACTACCTCAACATACCTCTGATCCTTGCCGCGCTACCCAAAGCGAAAATTGTACATTTAGTTCGCGGCCCGATGGACGCCTGCTTCGCGAGCTTCAAGCAACTATTTGCCGATGCCTATTTGCACTCGTACGACCAGGCCGAAATGGCCAGGCATCACGCGCGATATAGAGATCTCATGGCGCACTTTCGCAGGGAATTCCCGAATCGATTCATCGATGTGCGCTATGAAGATGCTGCACGCGACCTGGAGCCAAATGCGAGGCGTCTTATCGATGCACTGGGGCTTGGCTGGGAGGACAACTGTCTAAACTTTCATGAAAGTAAGTCAGGTGTTGCTACCGCAAGCTCCGTTCAAGTTCGCGAACCGGCTCATACGCGATCTATCGGGCGATGGCGAAAATACGAGACCGAGCTCGCGCCGATGATAAATGAACTTCAGCGGCTGGGGGTTCCCTTAGATTAGCTCCGGAGTATACTGAGTGTGCGGTAGTTGACATCGACGTAGATGGTCCTTTGGCAACATAACTGGCAACACACGTAGCGCCCGGTCGCTACCTATTCCCAGATGAGGAAACCAATATGGCGAAGGTACTCGGCACTAAGCCCAACTCGAAACTCATATTGCCACTGGCTGTGTCAGCAGCGCTGGTTGGAACGAGCCCAGCAATTGCTCAAACGCTTGAAGAAGTCATTGTAGTAGCCACCAAGCGCGAGCAAGGTGTGATGGACGTGCCACTTGCTATCACGGCTTTGTCGGGTGACTTCATCGCCGACACAAACCTCAATGATGTTAAAGATCTGATCGCTTACACGCCGGGTGTCAGCGGAAACTCGCAAGACTCCTACATCGATGCTGTCAGCATCCGAGGTGTTCGTACCCAAGACTTCGGCGTCGGTGGAGATCCATCATCAGCCTTTTTTAAGAACGATTTGTATGAAGGCCGCAATGGATCGGCCGTCACGAGTTTATTTGATGTCGAACGCGCTGAGATATTGCGCGGACCACAAGGGTTCCTATTTGGCCGCAACTCAATCGGAGGTGCGTTTAGTGTGCACACCCGAAAGGCGGAAATTGGGTCTAACGATGCCTACATGGACTTCGACGTTGGGCAACGTGGACACGCGGTTTTTGAAGGGGCGGTCAACATCCCCGTTAATGACAGTTTTGCGATGCGATTGGCTGGCTATGCCTCCCACGAAGACGGTTTTGCGAAAAACGTTTACTCCGGCAACAAAGAAATTAATCACAACAAACAAGCACTGAGATGGTCGACACGATTCGAATCGGATGCACTGACCATAAATACGGTGGTTGATTATGAAGATCGAAAACAGTCGGGCTCCATGTATCGAGCTATCGATAGCGGCGATATCTGGGAAGCGTTCGATGGTTATATCGTGGACGACACCACGATCAGTGGTAATGCTGAGGAAATTGATTCCGATATCAGTTCTGGGGATGCAGACAACGGCGACCTGCTAACCATTGGCGTCTTTGTTGACTACGATCTCGGTTTCGCAACGCTGACCTCTAATACCGGCTACAAAGACCATGATTACTACTACTCAGAGGACTATGACGGAACGCCTTTGAACGTCAATAACTTCCAGTTCCAGCAGTCCGGCCAGTACTTTCAGCAAGAGCTGCGATTGACCAGTAACGACGAGGGACCACTGAGCTGGTACACCGGCGTTTCTTACTATGATGAAGACTTGGACGCTGAGTTCACAGCCGTAGGCTCCGAAGATCTGATGTGTCAGTACTACTTAAATTACTACGCCGAATACTATGGCTATGAGTTCTACAGCGGCTGTTCTGATTATTACACTGACTTTTACCCCAGCGCGGATGGCAACTTAGTCGAGACAGGCATGCTCAAGGGTAAGTACACGGGGTGGGCGGCTTACGTCAACCTAGACTACGATTTAACGGACTCACTCACTGCCTCTGTGGGTCTACGATATACCAAGGACGACAAGGACTTTGGAATTTTAGTGCCCGAGCCCGATAGCTATTTGGGACCTTATTTCACCTATGGCTTTGCGACTGCGGAGTACATCGAAGACTCGAAGTCTTGGAGCGACACCACCACACGATTTGCCCTGACATGGGCACCGAGTGACGACGCCATTGTCTTCGCTAATTATACCCAAGGTTTCAAGTCGGGAGGCTTCGGCAGCTTCTGGATACAAGATTCGGAAGGAAACCCACCCGCTTACGAAACAGGCATAACGCAGGCGGATGGTTATTTGCCAGGGACATTTAGACCTGAGCAGATGGATTCCTATGAGGTCGGCTTCAAGACGAGCTACCTTGATGGCGCTGGCAATTTCGATTTGACCGCGTTTGTTTACGACTATACCGACGCGCAAGTTATCAGTTATGTGGATGTTGACTTCGAAGACGATGGCATTATTGATGCGTTCTCAGGTCGCGTACTGAACGTCGGACAAACAGACGGTGTGGGCGTTGAGGCGTCAACCACCATCGCAATGAATGAATACACAACGCTTTACTTGTCACTCGGCTACTTGAATACCGAAGCGACGGGCCTTGAAGATATTTGCAGTCTCGACGGACCTGATGGCGAGGGAACAGGCTGTGAAGGGAGTCGAGTTTTCTGGGCGCCCAAAATGACGGGGGCGGGTAAGCTCGATGTCGCAGTACCAACAGGCAATGGATCAATAAACACCAGCTTTGAAGTGTCCTACGAGAGTGAGCGCGGCGGGAGCTGGGAAGGCTACCGCGAAGGTATGATCGGGTCATATGCCATCGCAAATCTGCGGGTAGGCTACGAATCCGACAATAACTGGTATGTTCAGGCCTATGCTGAAAATCTGTTTAACGAGTTCACCTGGGATGGCTACAACGCCAACGGCGGCATTTTACCCTCGCATTTCTTCGGTCCAATGCGGCCCCGTACCATCGGTATCCGAACGGGTATTAGCTGGGATTGATTAAGCTGCAATAGCCATAGCTTCCTAATCGGCCAGCAAACCGTTTCGGTGCGCTGGCCGAGACGTTTCTGGTGACAACCAGATGGCTATGAAGGCAGGCGCAAAATCCGGATCTTCCACGCTACCCACCCACTCATTGTTGTAGTAGAACCGACTAACGCCACTGTCATCGACATCAAAGATAATCGTGTCCCCCTTTTTGACATCGGGCCACATAGCCAAAATGGCAGACTCCCACTCACCACGTCGAGGGTCGCTAAAGCCGAGGTGGTCCCACTCTTTAGACGTTTGTTTAGCGAGGAACCGGCCAGATATGGCTCGGCTGTAGGTCAGCTCAAATCGAAACGATTTGCTAGGATCATGCCACTGACCAGACTGGGAATAGAGCTTGGAATCAAACACCTTAAAAAACGCGACTCGCAGCTGAGAACTGCCAACGAGAGCAAGCGGGCGTAATTCCTCTATAGTCGTCAGCGGCGCCATAGATGGTGTTGGCTCTAACGTATCCTCGTTAGTCAGCGCCCACTGGGACGCTATTGACAGGCAAGCCAGCACCACTAACCTGCGTCGATTCATGTCTCCATAACGAGTTCGCGCTGACTGAATCGAACCATCAGTGGGAGCATGATCATCCACAGGGGTACGAGAATGATCATGGTGGTAACGTCACCTAACGGTAATGCTACGGCACCAAACTTTGCGCCGGCCAAGTAGTTCATGGGTGCAATGGCGCCGAGAATAATAGGTCGCCACCAAACAGCCCCTAAAAAAGCCATCGCACGCGGTAACACCGTCGGAAAAACGAGCCACAAGCACACCATCCACAGTGGAAACAATGTACTGCCAAAATCGAATACTCCCGTCACTGCCAAGGCAAAATCAATACTAATACCAAGCGCTGCGCTTGGTACCACGCGGTTTAGCTCAAAACGAATATTCGATACGGCCGCATAATGGAAAGCTATGAGCACCGCTGTCAGCCACATCCAGTCTTCGCGGCCCAGAACACAACTAAACCACGTGGTCTGAAACCAAACAGCGTTGAACCATGTTTTTTCTACCAAAGTCATGGTGCTGATACGGCTCAGCTCAACACTGGGATCGCACCACGGGTTAATTTAGACCATAAAATGCAGCTGTTTTATCCAGAGCGCCTGTCAGCTTCGAGACGAGTGCGTCGATTTCGGCTTTCGACGTAACAAACGGTGGTGACATGATCATGGCATCGCCAGTCTGTCTTACCATGAGTCCGTTCTCGATGGCGCGATCGCGCGTATAAACAGCCCCTGCTGACTCAGGAGCAAGCCGTTCGCGCGACGCTTTGTCTGCTACCAGCTCGACAGCGGCCACCAAACCTTGGCACCGTACTTCACCAACAACTGGATGGTCTACCAGAGACGCCAACGACGCCGCAAAGTAGGGCGCTAACACAGAAGAGGACTCTTCTAAAATTGATGTGTGCTGTAAGACGTCCATCGTGGCGAGACCCGCCGCACAGGACGCTGGATGTCCCGAATACGTAAGGCCATGAGCAAACTCACCACCGTGGCCCAAAAGCACGTCCGCTACCTTATCGCTCACCAAGCTTCCACCCAATGGCATGTAGCCATTTGTGACGGCTTTCGCAAACGTGATGAGATCTGGCTTAGTGCCATAGGTTTCAAAACCAAACATGTTGCCAGTTCGACCGAATCCACAAATCACCTCATCAGAGATAAATAAAATATCGCGCTCGTCGAGAATTTTTTGAACAGCGGGCCAATAGGTGTCAGGCGGGATAATGACGCCACCTGCACCTTGTATGGGTTCTGCAATAAAGGCCGCGACATTGTCTTCACCCAATTCATCGATCTTTTTAGCCAACTCATTGGCAGCCCACAATCCAAACTCATCAGGGCTCATATCACCACCCAACTCAAACCAGTAAGGTTGCTCAATGTGGTGGATATAATCTAATCCTTGAGTCTGCGCATGCATGGCACTCATGCCACCGAGTGATCCGGCGGCGATCGTGCTCCCGTGATACGCATTTTTACGGCTAATAATTAAACGCTTGCTGGGCTTATCTAACAGCTGGTAGTAGCGGTGAACGAACTTTATTTGTGTGTCGTTTGCCTCAGAGCCCGAGTTTGTAAAAAACACTTTATTGAAGTGGGCCGGCGCCATCGATGCCAGTCGCGTAGCCAGCTCGACAGCCGGCTGGTTGGAGCATCGGAAAAAGTTATTGTAAAACGGTAGCTCGAAAAGTTGGTCGGCAACCGCTTGTTTTATACCATCTTGGCTATATCCCAGACTGCAACACCAAAGACCAGACATAGCGTCTTGAATTTTATTACCATCCGAGTCGTAGATGTAAATGTGTTCCGCTCGACTGACAATCCGACCCCCATTTTCGGCGTAGTCGCGAAAATCGGTAAAGGGGTGCAAGTGATGTTGTTGATCTAGTTGTCGCAGTTGATTCGTTTCTAAGGTCGCATTCACGGTATCATCTCCAGTCAGACATCATATTGTCCACAAGCTGAAGCGACAGCGCCTTACCCCGATCGGGTAAGAGGACTCCATTAAGGGAATGCCGAACCATTATGGTAAATGAAGAATATAGAGGCCTTGTGTACCCATGGGGTCGCCAAAGCCCCATTGCAAACGGGGAGCCCCTTGAAGTCGCGCCGGGTGTTTGGTGGGTGCGTTTTGGTATGCCCGGTGGGCTGGACCATATCAATATCTGGCTACTGGAAGACAGTGATGGTTGGACTGTCGTGGATACCTGTCTAAAGCTCGACAGCGCTAAGGCTCAGTGGGAACAATTATTCACTGGATTTATGGCTAACAAACCCATCGCACGCGTCATCTGCACCCACCTGCATCCCGATCATATTGGCTTGGCGGGCTGGCTATGTGAGCGGTTTGATTGCGAATTGTGGATGACCCGAAGCGAATATTTAAACGGCAGTCTGTTGTTAAGCTACACCTCAGATGTGGTTCCCAGTACAGCCCTGCAATTTTATAAACGCGCCGGATTTACCGATGAGCTCATGACTACCTACCAGCAACGATTTGGTACGTTTGGGAAAATGTCTGAACCCCTGCCGCATAGCTACAGGCGCATTGTTGACCTTGAAACCATCAATATCGGGGATCACTACTGGCAAGTCGTTATTGGTCAGGGCCATTCGCCGGAACACGCCTGCCTCTACTGCCCGGGACTAAAGCTGATCATTGCTGGCGATCAAATTTTACCGAGAATTACGCCAAATGTGTCTGTGTTTCCAACAGAGCCCGAGGGCAATCCCTTGGAACACTGGCTCTCTTCGAATACACGGCTGCTTGATATCTTGCCAGAAGATCTGCTGGTGCTTCCTGCGCACCAGTCCCCCTTCAAGGGCGCACGCACCCGACTCAACCAAATTATAGACAGTCACCGCCAATCACTTGCAAAGCTCTATAAAAATTTAAGTGAGCCCAAGACAGTCCCTGACTGTTTTAGATATCTGTTCAATCGAGATTTGAAAGACCATGAAATTCACCTGGCCACGGGCGAAACGATAGCTCACTTAAATTATCTTCTACAGCGCGGTAACGTCACGCGAGACATTAACGCTGACGGACTTTACACCTATACAGCAAACCCCAACTCGGAATTCATCCACGCAGATGACATCGCTGCTTAATCAGTTTTTGGCAAAAACGGCGCGATATTTATATCAGCGTCGCCACCAGAAGGCATGGGGCGATACGCCCGTCGAATCGCTTGCGGTTAGCAACCTCTGCGTTGACGTCGGAGGCGCCCAAATCGGTTTGCGCATGTATCATGGAAACCCTGACAAACCCATGGTGATCTACTCACATGGCGGCGGCTTTGTTGTGGGAAATCTGGATACTCATGATCGTTTTTGCCGTGCATTGTCTGCCCAGAGCGGCTGTAGCCTGATCTCAATTGACTATCGACTTGCTCCGGAATATACCTTCCCGACGGCGCATGATGACTGCTTGGCGGCGACAGAGTGGATCCTGGCTAACCTTGAGAATCTTGCGCCGAATAACGGTATGTTCGTTCTTGCGGGTGACAGCGCAGGCGCCAACATTGCCATTGCATCAACGCTCGCACTGCAAACACGCAGAGGCATTGCCGGTTGTCTGGCTATTTACCCGGCGACGCAACATTACATCAGCGATCTGCCGTCCCACACGGAGCAGGCAACGACAGGCCTCGTGCCTGCAAGAAATATGCGATGGTTTTGTGACACTTACCTCGACGGTTTGGCACCGGCAGAGCCTGTCTTGGAGCGCATGTTTCCTGGCCGACGGACCCCTTTGAATTATTTCCCAAGAACGCTGATCATCACTGCGGAGCGCGACCCGCTTCGCGATGACGGCGCACGCTTTGCAGTCAAGCTCCATCGCTCCGGCCGGAAAATCACCTACAAGCACCTAGCAAAAGCAAGCCATGGTTTTGTCTGTTCCGAGGGGAATTCCGAGCACTTTCAGGAAGCGGTCAACCTCGCGAGTCAGTGGCTTGCGATACCGCTCAGTCTGCAATCGCCTCAAGAAGATTCAGAATCTCTGACTTCTCAAGCTGTCTAGGGCAGAAGTAACCGTCGCCCTCGTCCATCGCCGCCTCTGCGATAGCGTCAAACGCCTCTCGCTTGATTCGTGGGTCAGTCGGCGCAATGCCAACATCCGCAATGAGGCGCTCTACCTCAGCGATAAAGGCTCGAGCGCGTGTTTCCGGATGTCCAGAATCTGAAATGCCGGTCGCCACAGCCAGTTCTGCCAACCGATCAACCGCGGTCTCGCCGTACAGCGTCAATACGTGAGGAAGTACGATCGCGTTGGCATGGCCGTGAGGAATGCCAAAATTAGCCCCCAGCTGGTGCGCTATCGCATGAACATTGCCCACATTGACTTGGTTTATAGCAACGCCGGCATTGTATGCGGCTAGGGCCATACCCTCACGCGCTTCCATGTTACCCGGCTCATCACAAGCCGTGCGAAGCCAGCGAAAAACACCCTGAACAGAGATTCTGCCCATCTCGGTGCGATTGCCTCGCTCCCAGGTCGAAATATAGGCCTCAATACCATGCGTCAGCGCATCAATACCGGTCGCAGCTGTGATGGGCTTAGGCAAACCGACCATGAGACAGGCATCAAGTGCCACCGCTTTGGGGTGCATGGCCTCGCCTGAAATGATCTCCTTTTTATGCGACGTTTGATTGGTAATGACAGCGCCCATGGTTGCTTCACTGCCGGTGCCCGAGGTCGTAGGAATAACAAATAACGGTGCCGCCTCAGCAGGACCCTTACCCATACCGACCCACTTAGTCATATCACCATCGTTGTATTTTCTCAGGGCAATTACTTTGGCGCAGTCGATAGACGAGCCCCCGCCCACCGCTAAAATGGCGGTTGCCCCTGACTCACGCAATACTCGCGCACCTTCCTCAACGTGGTTGTAAGTCGGATCGGGGTCAACTTTGTCATACCAGCTCAAGGTCACGCCATCACGCTTAAGCCCCGCAACCGCCTCGTCTGCCAAACCTAATTCCCGAAGCGCTTTATCGGTCACTACCAGAACAGATGTGTGCCCCAACTCGATAATACGATCGCAGAGCCGTGCGCAGCTGGCCTTGCCAACGAAAGCCATATACTGTCCTTTAGGCTGCCCTGCAATTAATTTCGCCAGTGCGAAGAACATGCGATTATTGAGCTTACGAAGAAACATTGGTTTAGCCATGACTAGCTCCTGACTCTGCGACTGCGAGCGCTGTGGCGCCACTGCCGCATGACTGTTGTATTTTGTGCCTTACATTAACCCTACAAAAAGCGTAACGCCACCATGTCATATCACTATATCCACATAGACGATTCTGAATCTCTCACCTTACTGGAAACGGAGGATCTTACTTGTGCGGCGGATGAGCTCGTCATAGATGTTGCCTACGCCGGAATTAATCGCGCCGATTTACTCCAGCGTATGGGGTTTTACCCACCCCCGCCGGATGCCAGTCCCATCATGGGCCTTGAGGTCGCCGGAGTCGTCCGCCAAGCCGGCACTGACAGTGGGTTCTCCGAAGGCGAGGCCGTCTGCGCATTGGTTCATGGGGGTGGCTATGCCACGCAAGCCATCGCTAAAGCGACCTGTACGCTGCGTGTTCCCGAAGGGATCGATCTGAGCACGGCGGCCTGCTTGCCTGAGGCCTTTATCACTGTCTGGTACAACCTAATTGACCGCGCAAGGTTGACGCGAGGTGAGACAGTTTTCATCCATGGTGGGATCAGTGGCATTGGCAACATCGCAGTGCAGCTAGGAAAGGCCATGGGGTGTCGCGTCATTGCGACAGCCGGATCCCCTGAAAAATGCGCCACACTTGCGAGTATTGGTGCCGATATCAGCCTGAATTACAACGAAGCGCCCCTCGCGGAGCAATGCGAAGCACAGGGTGTTTTCGGTGCTGTTGATGTGGTGCTCGATATGGTGGGTGGCGACTTTGAACAATTCAATCTCGCGTGTTTGGCAGTGGATGGCCGAATCGCATGCATTGGATTGATGCGAGGTGGTCAAGCCACCATCGATCTCACACAACTGCTCATGAAGCGGGCCACTCTGACCGGTAGTACCTTGCGCCGACTGACTCCCGATGAAAAGGCTCGCTGCTTCCGGGACGTCGCCGAACATATGATGCCCTTGGTGGAGAATGGACAAATAGTGCCGCTGATGGACCGGACCTTTGCATTAGCAGATGCATTGGCTGCACAGACATACATGTCGACTGGGGGTCATGCAGGCAAGCTGCTACTCAGATGCTGACAGTAACGCCAGATGGAGTTTGAGCGGGTAGCGCCGGATCTTAATCGGCGATCGGGGCGTTATTGCGTTGGCGTAGCAGGCAAAATAGGAACCCGGACACAGCGCCACTGCCCATCTGTAGCAGTAGGCCCGAAGTTGTTCTAGTAGAGGCTACCAGCACACCGCTAGACCCCAAGACGCGATCAAATATCAGGTAAAGTGTCATAAGCGAGAGGGCTCCCGCAACCGCAAAAACCCAGCGCAAAGTTGATGCGTCGAATACACCGCCACGCGTCACTCGATCTACCAACCAAAATACCGTGCCGTGAAGAATGAGATATAGGGGCAAGTAAACGGTGGCAAGCCCTACCCACTCCGTTGCGGCCATCGCGAGCCGATCGTAAAGACCCACGTCGATGCCAAAACCTTGCAAGGTAGCCGCACTAACAGAGGTGTTGAGTATGACGCTCAGGGTATAGCCAACGAGCACAGCAATGAGAAGATGACGGAATGGCTTCATTAGTCCTCTAAAATGGGCTCTCTACAGAAGCGCAGATCTTGCGCTATAGTCCGCAAACAATCCAGTTCAGGAACGCATCGAATGACCTTACGACATGTCCGACATCTAGTGTTCGCTTTTCTTTTCAGTTGCACAAGCCCGCTTGCAATGGCCGACTTGCAAATGAAAACCATCGCCGAGGGCCTTGATACACCGTGGTCGATTACCGAGCTGCCCGACCAGGGGTTTCTTGTGACCGAGCGCCCCGGTGGACTGAAATACGTATCGGTCTCTGGTGACGTGATCCCCGTGACAGGGGTGCCCGAGGTATTTGCTCAGCGACAAGGTGGCTTGTTCGATGTCGTCCTACATCCTGATTTTTCCAATAACCAGACTATTTTCTTGTCCTACGCAGCCGGCTCGGAAGACAGTAATCGAACGACGGTCGCGCGGGCCGTCTTTGACCGCAACTCACTAAAAGACGTAGCCGTTATTTTCGAGGTAAGCCCCTCGAAACGTGGTGGTGGCCACTTTGGTGGACGCATGGCTTTTCTCGCCGATGGGACGCTACTCTTGACGGTTGGCGAGGGCTACACCTTGCGAGAGGACGCGCAAAAAACCGAAAGCCAACTAGGTAAGCTGCTCCGCATGACAGAAGATGGTGATGCGCCTTCAGACAATCCCTTTGCAGATGCGCCTTACGTCTACAGCTATGGACACAGGAACCCTCAAGGTCTCATTGTCGATGCGTCGTCACAGGCGATATGGATGACGGAGCATGGCCCGAAAGGGGGCGACGAGCTCAATCGCATCGAGCCGGGAAAAAACTACGGCTGGCCAGCCATAACCTATGGCGTTGACTACTCGGGAGCCATCATTTCACCCTTTACGGAAGCACCCAATATGGAGCAACCCGTTACGTACTGGGTGCCTAGCATAGCCACTTCAGGACTCGCACTTTACACTAGCTCAGCGATACCCAGCCTGACCGGTAAGTTGCTTGTCGGGGGCCTCAAAGCCAAAAAAGTGGTTGCTGTGGATGTCTCCGGTGACAGCGCGGTATTGAGTGAGCCCTTTCCAGATCTGGAGGGACGAGTCCGTGATGTAAGAGCCCTTAGCGATGGCTCGGTAGCGGTTATTGACGAAGCGGGTGGCAAAGTCATTCGAGTCAGTCAAGGCACTGATCAGAGCTAATCATTGCTGGCTACAACGCGCTCTAGTTTGCGGGCTTTTTCATCGACCTGCAGTCGTCCTACCTCGGCCCAGCGTCGCCGGACGCCAGGTGACGGCGACAGGTAAAATAGATCACCATTTTGCCCTGTGAGCGCAACTGCGACCCCGTTTTTACGGGCAATGGCAGCATTGGCCTCCATATGGGGGTGTTCCCCGTGAACAGGGATGCTGATCTTGGGTTTTAATATCGAGTAGAGGTCAGCGAGCTCATCCGCACAGGGATGGCCGGACGCGTGTAGCGTGGCGTGTGTCTCATCTGCATGAACGACGCTTACGCCCCGCGCTCTCAAACCCTCGATCAGTCGCAGCACGGACTCCTCGTTACCCGGAATCGTCTTGGAAGAGAAAATCACGGTGTCACCCTCACCCAATGACAGAGACGGGTGGGTGTCCATCATTAACCGATGTAACGCCGCACCGATCTCACCCTGAGTTCCAGTCGCCACGGCAAGCACTTCTGCCTCTGGTAGGTATCCCAAGTGCTCGTGCTCGATGAGGGGAACCTTCGGTTCGAATAACCCCGCGTTTTTAGCTGATCTGACCATAATATCGAGTGATCTGCCTAGCAAGCCGACCCGCCGTCCCGATGCATGCGCTGCGCGAAAAGCACTCTGGACTCGCGCAACATTGCTGGCGAAGCAGGCAATCACGACCCGCCCTTTAAGGGATGTGACAAGCTTTACCAACGCGTCGCCCACCTCTCCCTCTGTCGGTGATCGGCCCGGTTTCAGGGCGTTGGTCGAGTCGCAAATGACAGCGTCAATGCCTTGGCTTGCTATGCCCTGCCAAGCATCGGGAGACCAAGGGGCGCCAATGACAGGGCGCGAATCTATCTTCCAATCGGCCGTGTGCAGAATCCGGCAGTCGTCAGACTCCAACAACAGCGCACACGTCTCCGGGGTCGAGTGCGTTATAGGCAGCCACGTCACATCAAAGGCGCCAATGGTATGAGTGTCGCCGGGAAACACCTCGATTAAAGGCTCTGGAGGTGGCGCACGACGCCAAGCCGCTTTTTTTCTAAGAACTGCGGCGGCAAAAGGCGTCGCATATACCGGGCATTTCAGCTCCTGCCATAAGTAGGGTACTGCGCCAAAGTGGTCCTCATGAGCATGAGTAATAATGAGTCCATCTAATAGGTCTCGCTGCCTCGCAATAAAGCTCGGATCTGGCATTTGAATGGCTGGTCGGCCACGATGATCTTGTAAATTCTGCTCGAAGGTGATGCCACAGTCGACCATCAACCATCGCCCCTTCGAAGAAAAAAGGTTCAAGTTCATGCCGATCTCGCCGCAGCCACCCAGTGGCAAAAAGGAGGTCAGCGAACTCGTATTGTCATCGCTCAAGGGGGAGAAACCAAATTTAGGGGATCACCAACTATAACCGACTCGCAGGTTATAAGACTGATCGATGGCCTTTTTACCCTCGGCAGCCGCGCCATCATAATCGACCGTAAATTCTGCCGCTGCCTCGAGTCCAAAAAAGAACGGGAATCCAAAGCCAATTGTTGTATCGAGAATAACGCTGTTGTCATCACTCATGTTCAAAATGCCGACGTGGGTCAAATACACTCGAGAATCACCTCCTAGAACGGCACTTTCACCAGTGATATTCCAGTTAGCACCCAAATACTCTGTATCTTCGGCATCCAAGAAGTCGGTTGCAATCCAGACAAACCCCAATTCGCCATCGAGCTTACCCGCCGCACCATCAAGCAACTTGCGCCCATAGTAAGGGCCTAGGTAACTCCGTAGTCGAATATCGGCAAATGCGTCCGCCTCGACAGACGCATTTACGCCCAAATAGTGATTCGTCCAATCCTCAAGATAATAGTCATATTTAGAAACCACTTGCCAATTGTCTGCTGATGGTTCGCTGGATCTAATGACGCGACTTTCTCCATCTGCGGTCTCGCTCTGAAAAGAGACAGTGGCGGTATCCTGTTCCACATTGGCACGCAACGTAATCCTATCGCGCACACTATCAAACTGGCTGTTAAGTGCTAAATCTAGCTGGTCCGCATCAGTATTCCCCCGTGCAACTGCGAGCGCAGCAGAGGCTAAACCCTCCCACGCGTAGCCCTTGCCCAGCTCCCAAGGCTCGGGATTTAGCTTGCTCACATCACCAAGCTTCACTATCTCTCCATCCGATAAGGCCACCAGACCCGACGTCACCATCATTGGAGCGGTTTCCACCTGCCGGCCATCCTTGAGTAGTAACGTCGATATTTCTTGGTCTTCGGCCGATGCCTGAATATCTTTGATTAATTTGGAATCAATTTTGAGGTCACGACTAAAACTGGTCGATAAGGTAATCTCACCATCTCTGTAGTCGATGATATCTGCGACAATCACCGACCCATCCTGCAACACAATTTTAGTGTTGGCCAAGGCCTGAGCAGCAGCCGAAAAGAGCGAAGCGATGAGTAACAGGCCTAGTGTTAGTACTAATGGAAGTAAACGATCAATAGATCGCTTCAGGTATCGCGGTATTATCATCATGTGATGGGTCTGCATTAGAGTCATCGATAAGCTGAGTTAATGTCAACGCTAAACATCAACGTGGAGAACCCAACATGCCGGAAAATGCTAAGGATACCAGCTGCGATTTATTTGTCATCGGCGCAGGGTCTGGCGGTGTTCGGGCATCGCGCATCGCCGCTAGCCTTGGCGCTAAGGTCATCGTCGCCGAAGGGCTCTATTTGGGCGGTACCTGCGTCAATGTCGGCTGTGTACCCAAAAAGCTCTATGTCTATGGCAGTGAGTTCAGCAAAGCCTTCAAAGACGCAGAGGGGTTTGGCTGGACGGTAGGTAAACCGTCATTTGACTGGCCTACGCTGCGCGACAATAAATCTCGAGAGATCGCTCGGCTCAACGCTATTTATGAGCGACTGCTTGATGACTCGGGCGCTACCGTCTTGACAGGCATGGCACGCCTACTCGGCCCCAATACAGTCGAGGTCAACGGCGTCACTTACACAGCGCGCAAAATTCTTCTCGCCACGGGGTCTTGGCCAACCAAACCTGACTTCCCCGGAAATGAGCATGCAATCACATCGAACGATATTTTTGACCTGGTGACATTTCCACGCCGCTTGTTAATTGTCGGTGGCGGATATATCGCAACGGAATTTGCAGGTATTTTTAATGGCCTCGGATCGCAGGTAACGCAGCTGTACCGAGGAGACCTATTTATGCGGGGCTTCGACCATGACATTCGAACATTTGTTGCGGGCGAAATCCGAAAAACAGGGGTCGATCTCCGCTTCAATACAAACATCGAATCACTTGCTCCCGTAAGCAACGGTTTAGAAGCAACATTAAATGATGGAAGCCGGCTAGTCGCAGACAGTGTTCTTTGCGCGACAGGCCGGCATCCAAATATTGAGGGGCTTGGTATTGAGTCAACCCGCGTATCGCTCGATAGTAGGGGCTATGTCAACGCTGATGGCCAATTTCAAACCGATGAGCCCAGTATTTATGCCCTCGGCGATATGACAGGCGGGCCGCAGCTGACACCTGTGGCTATTGCCCAAGCCATGGCCTTTGCCCAATCACAGTTTGGTCATCACAAAAATACGATGGACTATGACTTCATTCCAACAGCCGTTTTCTCCCAACCCAATATTGGAACCGTAGGCTTAACCGAGGAACAAGCCATTGATCGAGGATTGGACATAGCGATTTACTCGTCCGAATTTAAACCGATGAAACACACATTGAGTGGACGAGATGAGCGCACGCTCATGAAGTTAGTTGTCGACAAACCCTCTGACCGTGTCATTGGCCTGCATATGGTAGGACCCGATGCCGGCGAGATTTGCCAGGGGATGGCAGTTGCCATGAAAGCCGGTGCGACCAAGCATCACTTCGATAGCACGGTGGGTATTCACCCAACCGCAGCCGAGGAGTTCGTCACAATGAGAACGCCCAGCCGCTAATGGAACTGGCCGCATGGGAAGTGGTTGTACTTATCGTGGCGGGCTTTGCCGCGGGCCTAGTCAATGTCATGGCCGGTGGCGGATCAATACTAACGGTACCCATCATGATGTTTTTGGGTATGCCAGGGCCGGTCGCCAACGGCACAAACCGCATCACCATTGTCGCCCACAATGCAGCAGCTATGGCTACTTACCTTCGTCATGGTGTTCCCCACGCAAAGCTCTGTTTGAGTTTAACTTTAGTCGCAATCCCCCCCGCTCTTATAGGCGCTTGGCTCAGTACGAGGCTAGATACTGATCAGTTCGAGGGGATACTTGCGGTAGTCATGGTGGCGGTGCTGATACTCATGCAGGCGCCGCAAGGAAAAGCGCAGGGTAGTGCGGAGGACACCCCCAAAAATCTTCTAACTGGCCACTTGCTCATGGCGCTAGCCGGGTTATGGGGTGGCTTTATCCAGATTGGAATGGGTTTCATCGTCCTTCCCATCATGCATCGAGTCATGGGCCTCAGTCTCGTCAGCACCAACATCCTCAAAGTCTTCATCATATTTACCTACACGCTGTTAGCCGTATTTGTTTTTGCAGCAACCAGCGAAGTACTGTGGCTGGTAGGTGCTATTGCCGGGATTGGCAATGTATTTGGCGGGATGGTCGGTGCCAGGCTAACCTTAACCCATGGCGAAAAACTGATTCGGCGCATGCTGACAGTGGCCATCATTGCGATGATTTTTAAGCTCGTTTTCTTTAGCTAACCTTCTCGGTATCAATCCGTCTCTTTGTTTGCTCTTCTCTTTGTCTTTGCTTCTCTCGGCGTGCAGGTCGTCTTGGTCCCTAACTCGCCTATGAAGTTATGCGCTTGGGCGATAAGCAAACTTCAACTCTTTTCTTTCGTCCACGTTTTTGCGCGAGGGTGATGCTCTCCAGGCAACCTCATCTGGCTTTGACGAACAGCGATGCCGCGTCAACAAGAAGTCATGTAAAGCGACCTACTTGGCCCGCGGGTAGCTCCGCACCTTGCAGACCTGCTATGAGATTTTTGAGCGCGAGTTCGAACATGGCCTGGCGGGTTCGAGCTGTAGCGCTGCCGACATGAGGCAACAATACGCAGCCCGTAAGCTGCCTAAATTCACTGTCGTTGGGCAGCGGCTCATCCACAAAAACGTCAAGACCTGCGCGTAACCGGTGTGCTCGAAGCTCTTTAATTAATGCGGCCTCATCAACGAGAGCACCACGTGCGGTATTAATCAGAATGGCACCATCTTTCATTTTTGAAAGGCGTTCCCGAGTAATCATACCTGCGGTCTCAGGTGTCAGTGCGGTGTGAAGCGATACAATATCTGAGGTCTGTAGTAAGTCATCTAAGTCAACGAACTCGACACCTTTAACAACCTTTTGTGATCTGTTCCAAGCAATGACTCGGCTGCCAAAGCCTTGCAAACGCGCCGCTACTGCTTGACCAATGGGACCCATACCAATGAGACCGACGGTCGATGCGCTGAGATCCGTACCCAGTAGAAAATTGGGTTTCCAGCCCTCACTCCAGGCGCCGGAGCGAATCAATGCATCGCCCTCTGCGACGCGGCGAGAAACACCCAGCATCAGTGCGAGGGCCAAATCTGCAGTACTGCCTGTTAGTACGCCTGGCGTATGGCCAACTGCTATACCTCGCGCTACCGCGGCTTGCACATCAATGTGGTCTACACCTACCGATACTGTTGATATCACTCGAAGTCTGGAGGCATTCGCCAAAAGACCCTCATCAATGCTGCAGGTCAGCGTCGTCAGGAGGCCATCAGCCGTCTCTAACCAGTCAGCCAATATGCCCTTGGGAATGCGGTCCTCGCTGTCCCAACACACTAGCTCGGCATGCTGTGACAGCAGATTTTTAGCTGGCGGAGGTATCGGGAACGTGACGACGACTTTCATCTTAGCTCAACTTCAAACGAGTAAACTGGCGTGCGGCGGTGAATGACCAGAGCACCACAAATAAGACCATCGCTGCGCTGCCTAACCATGCAGTGCCAAAACCCCAAACACTTAATAAAGCCGCCGCATACAACGGTCCAATGATGCGACCGATGGACGACGCCGATGCAGTCATTCCCATCATGCGGCCCCGGTGATTCGCCTCTACGACCTCGGAGGCTATTGCATTTAACAACGGCAAGCACACAGTCGCCCCGGAGAAGGCAACAAGTATCATTGCGGGCATCCAAGAGATCGTATCTGCAAGCGCCACGGTCAATAACGATAGCGCAAATGTCACTGAGCCCACCCGTAAGACATTTAAATGCCCAAATGCCCGCGTTAAAGCCGCCAGCAATCCCCCCTGCAAGGTAATCATGGCCACCCCCACAATGCCGAAAAAATACCCCACATCTTGCGGTCCCCAAGAAAACCTATCAGCCACCCATAACGGAAATAAGTAGATAATGGCGCTAACAGAGCAGGTGTGCGTCACGTACTGCGATAGCAGCAGCTTGTTGCGTGCAGGCGCTAATACCGACACGGGAGTTGCGGCCGCCCCGATCTCGCGACGGTAGCCTGAGGGTTTAGCCATTTGTGCTGGTAATAAAAATTGAGCAAATCCTGCCGCAACAATGGACATAACCGCAGCCGTATAAAACGGTAAAGCAAAACTCTGAGAGTCACCTGTCAGCAGACCGCCAAGCACGGGACCTGCAATGAGACCCAAGCCAAACGCTGTTCCCACGAGCCCCATCGCTTTCGCGCGGCGCTCTGGCGGACTCAGATCGGCCATGAGCGCAGTTGCAATGGGCAAGCTTCCTGCAGCCAGCCCTGATACGGCACGGCCCACATATACCTGAATCAAGGTATCGGCCAATGCCGTGATCAGGTAGGCGACACAACTGCATAGCAACGCTAGCACCAAGGCCTGACGTCGCCCCACTCTATCTGACAAGCTGCCCCAAAGGGGCGCCACTAAGGCCGCTCCGAGGGCGTAGGTAATCATGATGAATGCAACGTCGTTGGCGTCACCCCCCAGATTCGGTGCCATAAATGGCAGCAAGGGTATGACCAGCCCAAAGCCCACCAAGTCGATTACGATGACTAAAAACACCAGCCAAATCAGTGGGCTGTGTCGGGTGGACTCGGCTCTTGCCATTAACTTTCTGTCCAGCGATGGGTATCCGGTGCATCGAGGTCAAAAAGATCTAGAGCACGTCCGACGCTATGGTTAACGATGTCGTCCAGCGTTTGAGGGTTCGCGTAAAAAGCAGGTAGTGGCGGTGCTATAACAGCACCCATCTCAGTGGCAGAGACCATATTTTTGAGATGACCTAGATGAAATGGCGTTTCACGTACCATTAGCACCAGTCGCCGCCGCTCCTTCAGCACAACATCTGCCGCTCGTGTAAGAAGAGACGACGTGACACCCGACGTGATCTCTCCAAGTGTCCGGATAGAACAAGGGGCAATTAACATACCGAGGCTTTTGAACGACCCACTGGCAATGGATGCGCCTACATTTCTTACAGCATGTACTTCGGTAGCCAGCGCCTTCACGTCGTCGGCAGAGCGATCGAGCTCATAATGAATTGTAAGTTCAGCGGATTTTGACATAACAAGGTGTGTCTCAACGCCCAACTCTTTTAGTACCTCGAGCGCCCTCACACCATAGATCACACCCGATGCGCCGCTGATTCCTACCACAATACGCTGCATGCTTATCTCACTCAATTTGGACCGATAGCCTACACAAGCTGGGGGGGTCGCGTCGCGGTTTGCACTGTCATTTCCTTGGGTACAGTGAATAAAACCTCGACAGGGTATACCTGTAATGGCAATTCGTCATACACTGCCGATATCCAAAAAGTCGCGGCGTAGCCACTAACGTGAAATTTAGAGTGCTCATATCTGCCCTACTTGCCACGTGTTTAGTGGTGGGTTCGGTCGTGCACGCCTCGACGCACGAGGTGCTGCCCGATAGCTCACACGAGTTAGTTGAATGTCTTGGATGCCAAGTCGTCTTGGGCACAGCGGATTCCTCGCAAAACCTGTTTTATTTTCAAGCAATCCGCGACACTCAGATCACTTCTTCAGGCCCAGCGCCTGTTAGCCCCTTTACTCATTACGTCTCGAGAGCGCCACCCAGCAACTGAATCGCATTTATTTTCCGATTCTTTTTTTGCTAGGAGCTCGTTATGACACGCTTTTTTATTGTTGCGTTCACAATGCTGTGGATGCCGCTCGCTTTTACACAAGATACGACGTTAGAAGAAATCGTCGTTACATCATCATTTACACATCAAGTCGAAGGACAAAATGCCCACGCCGTAGAGGTCATCGCTGGCGATAACATCACACAAAACCTGAGTCAGTCACTGGGTGAGCATTTAAGCACCACGCTCGGTGTTTCAGCTAATAATTTCGGCGCTGCAGTGGGACAACCGGTCATACGCGGCATGTCTGGTAACCGCGTTAAGATTTTGCAGAACAATCTGGTCGTCAGGGATGTTTCAGGTATCGGGCCCGATCACCCTATCGATCTGGACCTCGGTAACGTGCAACAAATTGAAGTGGTGCGTGGCGCTGCAGCGCTGCTTCATAGCAACGGAGCCAGTGGCGGGATCATCAATATCGTGGATAACACGATCGCGCGGACCGATATTGAGGAACCGTCAGTCACACTGTCTGCCGAACAGCAAACAGGCAACAGTGGCGAAGGGTTTAGCGCGGGGCTAAAACAGAATATTGCCGGCTTTAACTTCAGCTACAGCTTTAATGGTTTTGACGCACAAGATTACGAGATACCCAGTGGTGCAGTCCTTCATGATGAGGGAGACGACGAGCACGACGCAGCGGAGGAGCACGACGAGCACGACGAGGAAATGCGTACGCTTTCGAACTCAGATTACAAAACAAAGGCCCATCGATTTGGGCTGTCAAAAACGGGAGACTGGGGTTACGTCGGCGCCTCTTATCAAGACCTCAGCTACACCTACGGCATCCCCTTCCATGGCGGTGGTCATGGCGGTCATGAAGAGAATCATGAGGGTGAGGAGCACGAGGGTGAAGATCATGATGACGATCACGAGGGCGAAGACCACGAAGGTGAGGAAGGTCATGACGAGCACGAAGGTGAGCGCATATTCTCTGAGACCGACTCCGAGGTTATGACTCTTGAAGGTCAACTCAATGTAAACAGCCCCCTGCTAAATAGTATCCAGTTTAGCGTACGCGATACTGACTACGCCCTTTTTGAGCAACACGCCGAAGAGGCGCACGAGGAAGAAGAGGATGAGGGAGAACATGAGGATCACTCGGAGGAGCCCACTCTCTTCACTAACGACTCAACTGAAGTGCAAATGGTCTTCAACTTGGGTAGCGCTGATCAACCGCGACGCCTCGTCATGAACCAAGTGACTGAAAAAGTTGCTGTCATCGGCGAAGAAGCCTTCATGGAGCCGGTTAAGTCCACCGAGACGACCTTTGGTGCATTTGCGGGTTTAAACACCGCAGGGTTTGATATCGATATTGGTTTGCGGTGGGATGATGTTGAGCGAAAAGGAACAATTCGTGAAATGCACCAAGACGACGAGCATGAGGGAGAAGAGGAGCACGACGATGAGGCGCATGAGGGAGAAGAGGAACACCATGATGAGCACGCTAGCTTTGAACTCGAGCCCTTTACCTTTAAAGACCAGTCTCTTAGTGGCGCAGTTACCATCGGACGAGAGCTTACGGATTTTCTAACCGCGTCGCTGAATGTGGCTGTCGTTAATCGAACGCCGTCTGCCATGGAATTATTCATGAACGGTGAGCACTTAGCCGTAGCACGCTATGAAGTGGGCGATGCCAACCTCGATATGGAGCGATCCAATAATCTCGATTTCAACCTGCTCTATGACGACGACACCTGGTTCGCTCGCGCTTCAATCTACCGAAACAATGTCGACAACTACGTTTATCTTCGGGATGAGACAGAGGAAGAGCATGCAGAGCACGAGGCTGGTGGTGACGAAGATCATGGTGAGGAGATTCACGAGCACGGTGATCTGCTACTCGCCGAGTACGCGCAAGGGGATGCGACTTTCAATGGCTACGAAATCGAGATAGGTCGACGTTTTACGCTTGCTGGGGGCGAACTTGAAGTCCGCATCCAACGCGATCAGGTCAAGGCTGATTTCAGCGCAGGTGGCAATGTTCCTCGTATCACACCGTCAAGAAACGCATTTGCGGTGGACTATCAGCGAGGCTTATCGCGGGCAATGGTCGAAATGCAGGATGTGGCGAGCCAAAATATGATCAGCAGTTTTGAGACACCCACTTCGGGCTATCGGCTGGTTAACGCGCGGTTGTCTCATAGCATCGATCTAGGACAGGGCGCAGTACTAACCGTGAGCGCTTTTGGGCGCAATCTGACCGATGAGGTCGCCAGAAGCCACTCATCATTTGTAAAAAACGAAGTGCCATTTGCCGGTCGCAATGTCGGTGTTAAGGCCAGCGTTTCTTTTTGATAAAAAAGACGACGCGAATATAAAAGGGTTGTCCTTGAGCCGGACAACCCTTTTTTTAAATGCACTATCCGTCAGCTCGCGTTTTTACGCTCATCCAGCATCATTGCCATTTGTTTCCAAACTGCGTTGACGGCCTTGAGGGGCCGCACCATAACTTTAAATTCAATAATTTTGTCACCGTCAAACGTGATGATGTCGACGCCATTCACGTGAATGCCATCTACCATGACGGTAAATTCCAGCACGGCCTGGTCGTCCTGTATAACCTCGCGAACATATTGAAAATTGTCAGATAGGGCCTTGTTCGCGGCTTGCAAGTACGCGTAGGTAATCTCGCGCCCCTGTTGCGGCGTATGGACCACGGGCGAGAAAAAGGTACAGTCCGGGTGCAAGAGGTCATATAGCGTCTTCATATCACCATGCGACATGACGTGGTGCCAGCGATCCAATCGATTCATCTTCACTCCCCCTAAGCGCTTATATTGTTATTTACAGTTGCGTGATGGACGCGTCGAAATCCCGCTGCGCCTGCTGTCGGACCTCATACGCTGCTTGACCACGCAACCGCTCCGACGACCGAACACGCTGGTCTCTGCGGCGTCTTTGTGCCAATGCGACCTGGTCGCTAAACAGCGTCGCCTGGTACTCACCGGCGACCAAGGCATCTACCAGCGCGATGTCTATACCGAGTCGGTAGGCTATGCGACTTGGACGAATTCGATTGGCATGAAATTCGGCGACTAGTCGAATTTGTTTCGCTTCGGTGAGATGGCACTCTCTTGAGTAACCCAGCGGCGGGTTGGGTGCTCGGTCACCTGAGGGATGGCTCGTCACTGAATTTCCTTAACTTGAATCGGGTTCGTCGCTGGTAGTGTAAGCCCCGAGCGTTCAAAATCCAGTCGGAGACAATACACAAAGTGTAGATTAACTAGTTTCCATAACAATAACGTGGCTTAGAGGAATATGAAATGAGCCTTTCGACTATGATTCGTCCCGCCATCATTGCGCACCGCGGTGCCTGCGGATATCTCCCGGAGCACACGCTGCAAGCGGTGGAACTAGCACATCAGCTTGGGGCGGACTATATCGAGCAAGATGTTGTTCTGTCATCAGATGGAATTCCACTTGTTCTACATGACGTCACGCTGGAGTTAACAACTGATGTTGCGACTGTCTATCCAAACAGACATCGTAACGATGGCCTGTTTTACGCGATTGATTTCACATTGGAAGAGATAAAACTGCTCAGTGTTCACGAGCGCACAGACAGAAACGGAAATCGCGTATTCCCGGGGCGTTATGCTGGAACTAATATGCGATTTCAAGTCCCCACGCTGGCCGAAGAGATCGCGCTGGTAGATCAGCTTAACCAGAAGACGGGTAACGATACTGGCGTGTACATCGAGCTTAAAAGGCCGGAGTTCCACGAGGCTGAAGGCACTGACATCTACTCAGCGGTCGTTGGGGTGCTCTCCGACTTCGATCGTCTCGGCAACGATCCGCGGACAGTTATTCAATGCTTTGATCCTATAACACTGATGCGCTTCAAATCCGACGGTATTTTTCGGGGCCCCCGAGTCCAGTTAGTACTAACCGAGAATGACCCTGCTATGCGAGGCGATTTTGAGTCGATGCATACGCTCTCAGGTTTAGAGCAAGTGGCGACGTACGCACACGGGATTGGTCCTGATGTAGCCTCGCTTCAGACAACACAGAGCGAGCCCAGTGAGATGGTTCGCGCCGCCAAAAAGCTTGGTCTTTTTTTGCATCCCTACACCCTTCGAGCAGATTCCGAATCCCTACCCGGTGTAAACTTTGCAGCGCTACATAAAAAACTATTCATTGATCTAGAAGTCGATGGCGCATTCACCGATTTCGCTGATAAAACGCGTCAGCTTCTTACGCAACTAGGGGTAAAGACATAGTGTCAAAAGACACGCACCGAGTTCACAGAAGAACAAAGATCGTCGCAACAGTCGGTCCAAACAGCGACAGTGAAGACATGATCGGTCGGCTAATCACCGCGGGAGTTGACGTTTTCCGACTAAACTTCAGTCATGGGTCGACTCAGCACCATCAACTTGTAGCCGAGCGTATCCGAAAACAAGCGCGACACCATGATCGCTATGTCGGTGTGTTGGCTGATCTGCAGGGACCAAAAATTCGCATTGCCAGTTTTCAAGACGGCCAAGTCCTACTCAACGCTGGCGACGCTTTCCAACTGAGCTTGAACATAGGCGCAGACGACGGCAACGCCTCTGGAGTCGGGATTGAATATCAAGACCTTCCCAAGAGTGTCATAGCCGATGATGTGTTACTGCTCGATGATGGCAAAATGCGGTTGCGTGTGGACAGCGCTACTGAGACTGATGTTGATTGCACCGTTCTTGTTGGAGGAACGCTGAGCTCTCGAAAAGGAGTTAATAAACTAGGTGGTGGTATTGCAGCGCCGGCTCTGACCGAGAAGGACAAAAGCGATATCAAGGCAATGCAGGCTATTAAGCCGGACTTCGTCGCTATCTCTTTTGTGGCGTCAGCGGCCGATATACTAGAGGCGAAGGGCCTTCTTGATAGTGCTGAGATCGATGCGGCGATCATCGCAAAAATCGAAAGAGCGGAGGTGGTGGCTGATACCGATTTGTTAGATGCCATTATTGACGCATGTGAAGGCGTAATGGTGGCTCGTGGTGATCTTGGCATTGAGGTTGGCGACGCGGCGCTCATTGGTATCCAAAAGGACCTGATCTCCCGGGCGCGCAAACGTGATCGTATGGTCATCACCGCCACTCAGATGATGGAGTCAATGATCAGCAACTCCATGCCCACAAGAGCGGAAGTATTTGACGTCGCGAACGCTGTGCTGGACGGGACCGATGCGGTCATGCTGTCAGCCGAAACTGCGGTCGGTGCGTTCCCGGTCGCTGTCGTGAGCGCGATGGCCAACGCCGCTATTGGTGCCGAAAGTCATCCCGTCGCTCGAAAGTCTCGGTATCGACAAGACCGTGAGTTTACATCGCCACAAGAAACCATCGCCTTGTCTGCCATGTATGGCGCCAATCACTTTCCTGGTGTGCGCGGTATTGCGACCCATACAGAAACGGGCGCAACACCTACCTTGATGTCGCGATTGAGCTCGGGGCTCCCCATTTTTGCCTTGAGCCGTAGTCCCGAAACGCTGCAGCGCTTGGCACTGTGTCGGGGGGTAATACCGTTGTACTTTGATATCACAGCGTTTGACATCTCAGACATCGAGACCCGCACGATGGAGTTTCTCGGTGACACTGGATTCATTACTAAGAACGACTATATTTTAATGACTATGGGTACGTTGATTGGGCAACCCGGAGCGACAAACGGGATTAAATTGCTGTCGATTGGCTAAAATGTGACATCGCCACAAAAGGTTCATTAGACGTTCGGCGCGATACGGCCTATAGTGTCGGCTCGCGTATGGTGTGCGGACGGTCGGTACTCGACTGTTACGGCCTATGTGAAGTAGTGCATAAGCACAGTTATATTTTTAAACGATAGGTAAAATAGTATGTCTACAGTTACAGGTACCGTTAAGTGGTTCAACGAGACCAAGGGTTTCGGTTTCATTGAGCAAGAAGGCGGGCCAGATGTGTTCGTTCATTTCAGCGCCATAAAAGGTGATGGATTCAAGACCCTTGCAGATGGTCAGAAGGTCGAGTTCACCGTTACAGCAGGCCAAAAAGGTCCCCAAGCCGAGAACGTTGTCCCGGTATAAGAATTTTTCCCAGTTACAAAAAAGGCCGCTCATAGCGGCCTTTTCTTTTTGTGGTCTGGCACTATCCTATATCTTTAGCCAATTCCTCAAGGCGCCGCTCCTCGCTAGAGATATATTTAAGCCACTGATCAGCGTAAGACTTCGCTCTTTCGTCCTTTCTCGCCTCGCGGAACGCCCGTCGTGCCGCAGAAAAATCGCCTAGATTGAAATAAGCCATGCCTAACGCCAAGCGGGCTTGATCCGGACGCTTTACGCCGCCTTTATCCAAGCCCTTAAGAAGCGCATCTACCGCATCTTTGTTTTTATCAACATCGAGATAGACGTTGCCAAGACGCGCATACAACTCGCCTTTTTCAGACTTCGATGCTGCCGCCTCTAACATCGGTAGGCTTTTCGCAACCTCTTGAGCCTGCCGCCAAGCAACACCTGCTAACTCATAATTTTTAGATTCCGTTTCCACAACTTCATCTGCAAACCCTTTCTCCAAAACCCGAGCGGCTGGAAATGGCACCTCAGCATTTAGGTAGAGCTGCGATAAAAGTACGATATCTTGACTTCGGTCAAGTAAGTTCTGCTCGTAACTCGCCTCCAAAATAGCGAGCTGCCGTGCATCGTCTTTCTCCTCACCGTAAAGGTGAGACGCTTGTACCCAATACTGCTTTTTTGGATAGTACATAATCAAGATTTCGAGAATATCCAGAGCTTCCGCGTAATTACTACGATCGAAATGAATGAAACGAGCCAAGTTATACCACTGCTCCTTCGGTAGCTTACCTGCCGCCTCTTCACGCTGAATCGCTATCTGAATATTTTCAAGACTTCGGTCGTAGTCCTTGAGCTGAAAATAGCCATTAGCAAGCAACACATAAGCATTCGTGCTCGGGGTTTCACTCAGCGACATCCACTGGATCAGAGTATCAATGCCCCGTTCCCACTTCTCCTGAAGAAAATACAACTGCGCCACTGTGTACAGTGTGCCGACTTCTAATGCCACTGGGATATCAGGGCGCTGATCAATCACCTTTTGGTAATAGTTTAAGGCGCCTTCATAGTCTTCTACGGCATAACGTAAATAGGCGTACGTGTTATACACATTGGCCAGCTCGTAGCCATTAAGCTTACTTTTCTTACTCGTAGCATCCAGCATATCATCGAGAACTTCTTGTGCCTCAACGTACTGCTTTGCTTCCGCAAACACCTGGGCCTCTGCCAGTTTTTCGTAAATGTTGTTGCGAAGCGCGGGAGTCTTCCTGGTCTCACGCTCTTTCTTTGACTCTTGCGCCGACGCGTAACCAATAAAACCCGCATCAAAAACCCGATCTACAACAACCACGGACAACGAACAAGCCACCGTCAATATGCTGGCCATCAGTGAGCGGGCTAGACCATTAGCTAATGCAGCCATTATCGGCGACCTCCCTCGAGCTCGTATGTAAACTTGTTTTGAACGCCAGCAACCTCAATGGCTTCACCATCAACCACACGCGGCTTGTACTTGAACTTTAAAGCGGCCTTCAGTGATGCCCGCTCAAAAATACCCTTAGGTGAGCAGTCGGTTTCATTTTCGACATAGGGATCACGAATAGCGCCGGTCGTCGTCACTGTATAGGTAACAATGCAAAAACCGGTAATGCCGCGGGTTTGAGCCCTACGTGGATAAATCGGTGCGACTTTAACAATTGGCAGATATTCACCGTCACCGGACGAAAGACCTGACGCGTTAATGCTCACATTAACGGCGACAGTGGGTGCCATATTAGCCGAACTCATATCGAGGTCGGTATCAAAGTCGAGTGGCTCCATGTCAGGCGGTGGCTCGTCTGGATCTTCCACCTTCTCAGGTAACACTTCCTTTAAATTGGTTTCAATAACCTTATCCGGAACAACGATATCGGCTATTTTCCTGGCCTTGACGTCCTCCTGTTCGAAGTCGCGCGTAACCAAGCTTTGCATGATGTAGAACAGGCCGATAGCGATGGGGATCGCTACAACAGCTCCAACGATTGATCGCAGTGTGGCTGGCATTCTCTTACTCATCTAATGTCGAAACGCAGGGCGGCGCAGAAAACGTCGTACGCAAGGTGTCAAACAGCTGTTCAACCACATACGCCGGACTTTCTTGGTCGGCCTGAATCACTATATTGGCACGTGGCGTCTCATCCTTCGCCGATTTTGCAAAGAAGTTAGCGCGCTCTAGTTTAATCTCATTCTTGTTGTAGTGGATCTTGCCTTGCTTATCGACGGCAAAAATAATGGTGCCATTCGGACAAGCTTCCGTTGTCCCAGCGCCTGGCTTAACGATATCAACGCCCGGCTCCTTCACAAACGACGAGGTCACAATAAAGAAAATAAGCATGATGAACACGACATCGAGCATCGGTGTTAGGTCAATTTGATTTTCTTCTTGAGCCCGAGCGCCCCTACCTGCTTGATCTCTTAAACTCATAACTTAGCCTTTGTCGGTCGCCCAACTTACATTGTATTGGCCGGCCTCTCTCGCCGCATCGGCAACGTCCGCAACGACGCCAGATGTTGCGCCTTTACTGACCTTGATCGTCACCGGAGCCTCGGGGTCCTCAGCAAGCAAGCGCTGGATATTCGCACGCACCGCTCGTACATCAACGCGACGATTCTCCATCCACAGTTGATTGTCGGACGCAATTTCCACCACGATACTGACTGAATCATTTGGATCCTGCGGCTGATTGTCGTCAGGTCGATTGATTTCAATACCCGCTTCCTTCAAAAAGGACGCCACCACAATGAAGAAAATGAGCATGATAAATACGACATCAAGCATTGGCGTCAGATCAATTTCCGCACTTTCCTCTGCCTGTTGCTTTGCTATTCTTCTCACTTAATTGCCCTCATCTCGCCACATCAGTGGTCAGAAGTCAGTTGGTCCTCGAGAAGCTGCTGCTCACGCAGAGCGATTCGCTGTAGCTGCGTGTTGGCAAACAACCCTGACAACGCTGCAACCATGCCGGCCATCGTTGGGATAGTTGACCGCTCAACACCACCAGCCATGGATTTTGCATCACCACCACCCGTTACAGCCATCACGTTGAAGACTTCGATCATCCCCGTAACCGTACCGAGCAAACCAAGCAACGGACACAAAGCAACGCAGGTGGCAATAAGTGCCATGTTGTCATTAATAACACTTCGGCTTTCCGATAGCAGCTTTGAACGGATCTGCTTCGCATTCCAAGACTTGCGCTCCGGTCTTACTTCCCAGGCGTTGACAGCGGTCATCCGGTCTGATTTCCAGCCGCCACCTAGAAAATAAATGAAGCGCTCGATAATCAACGTCCACATGAAAAACACGAGGGTGGCGATAATCCAAAGTACGTCTCCGCCCTTGTTCATGAACGCCATAATGGTATCGAGCAATTCTGCCATTGGCTTTAACTCCGTCCAGATACCTGATTAATTACCCGACGCCTCAGAGCGCTCAGCAACAATACCCGTCGCCTGTTCGTTGAGGATATGGATTATTTTTTGGGCCCGACCATTGACCACGGTGTGTAGCAGAACCGTAGGAATCGCCACTAGCAAACCCAGTACCGTGGTAATAAGCGCGCTCGAAATACCGCCGGCCATGGCCTTCGGATCGCCTGCGCCAAAGATCGTGATGGCCTGGAACGTAATGATCATCCCGGTAACGGTTCCCAAGAGACCCATAAGCGGCGCCACTGCAGCAATAATCTTCAATAGCGTCAAACCCGACTCTAGCTTCGGCGTCTCGCGAAGAACAGCCTCTGCCATCTTAAGCTCTAAGGTCTCGGTATCAATAGATGGATTTTCCTGGCTAACCAGAAGCACACGACCCAGCGGGTTGTTGGCATTTGCTTCGCTCGACTTCAGCTGACTGTTCACAGCCGCACCCATCATGGTCAGCATGATCACGCGCACGATCGCAAGCAAGAAGGCAAACGCACCAACCGCAGTAATGGCGTAACCAACATAGCCGCCTTGATGCCACCGCTCCTCAATTGTCGGCGTATCAATGATAGCGGCCAAGAATGAACCACCCGTTGGTCCCGTTGGATCAATACCGAACGGATTTAGACCGCCAGTTGCATCGGCTAGGGTCGCAGCCTTCGCAACCGAGCTACCGCCTGGCTGACGAGGCAACTCTGCGAGCTTCTCATTACCGTAGGAAAGATAATTACCGTCGGCATCGACAATGTTAAACGCACCGATCCGAACCACTTCTCGGCTAGCAATTTCACCCGATGGCGTCGCAACGTCCGCTGTGAAACGCGATACAACCCCTTGCTGAGTAATCTCGTTTAAGAGCTCGTACCAAACACGCTCGATCTCCTCGATCTGCGGCAGTTTGTCAGAGCCTGTCATCTTAGCGATCAGATCTTTCAAGAAGCCCTCACGATTAGGGAATTCCGAACTGACAAGTGACACCTCAATGTTGGAAGCCAAATCGCCCGACGCCGCCGTTAGGTGGCCAAACAATTCAGCAAGCGTTCCCAGGCGCTCTTTCAGTTGCTCCTGCTTCGCCGCAATCAACAGCTCGTTATCCTCAAACTGCTTCTCAAGCCGAGCAGACCGACGCTCTTCGGCCGCTCTCTCTCGCTCTGCACGATTGAGCTCCGACTGCTGATTGGCTTTGTCTTGAGTGAATCGTTGTTCACGAGCCTGATTTTCACCTGCGGCGCGCGACCGCCCCTGCTTGACGAGGTCGAGTAGGTCACTCATATTTTGCGCTGCCACTTCTTGTGGCGTAGGTCCAGCCGGCACTTCTGGCGCAGCTTCGTCTTGCGCTACGGCGCCGCCTGCGAACAAACCTGCAATAACAAAGGTCGTTGCTTTTAGAAACTTAGCATTCATCTTAGTTGGCCTCCGGAGCCGCGATAGGCATGTTCAATAATTCAATAGTCGCCTGCTTTTTAGCGATACGAACGGCTTTTCGCACGGTTGCCGAGTACTCGCCGGAAGACAGGACTTCCCAGCTCCGACTATCGTTATTCCAAGCCCGAGTCTCTGCACCATCGGTGGTCTGCGCCACCAGTGCAACTCGGCCGATTCGCAACATATCCACTTCGCGATCTGAGCCGTCGACAGCAATGGTATCTGAGTAGGCCTCGATGCCTCGACCGTACTGCAGCTCAATCGAGTAAAGCTCCAAGATCTGCCTAAAGGCTTCAGCCGCCGTCACATCCGAACGATCCAAATTAGCTCGAACTGCCTCGATATTGCCCTTACGCGTGTCCAGATCAAACGGCATATCGAGATCAATGAACTGCTCCAAACCATCGAGCATACGTGCCACCAACGGCGGAATTTGACGCTGGATGACTGCCGCATCCGAAATCGACTGGTCAATATCAGAAATACGGCGCTCTTGATTCGCAATCTGGCGCTCGAGACGGGCGTTGTATACACGCAGACCGTCAACCTGCTTCATGACGGTCTTAAAGTCGGAGAGCAAGTCTCGTGTCTCATCCGCTAAGCGGTCGATTTTAGCCTGCGAGGAGCGAGCCTCAGCAGTGCGATCGATACCTACCTGCGCAATAGCATCGAGCGAGTCAGCGTTCGCAACCGCAGCACCGCCTAACAAGCCGGAGATCATAGTGGCAGCGCCTAAAAATGTTTTAAGCCGATTGATAGTCATGGGATTTATCTTTCCTCACGCAAAAGAATTCGTGGTCCATTAATGAACCGTTTTCCGTCGTTACGGTAATTGCTCGGTCGCAGATCTACTTATTGCTACTTTTTATCAGCAGACGCGAGGTGTGACTCTAAAGCCTCGCACCCCTCTACGCAATATTACCGAGGCGCCAATTGTTCAAAATTACGAAATAACAGCGCGTGTTGTTACTTCTCCAGCTCAATTATCGAAAAGTCGTGGCTATTTTGAGTCCCAGCCGCAATATCGCTGCGCGCGATCTCACGCCAGGATTCAAGTTCGGCGAGGTCGAAAAATGCATCTCCCTGAACACGCCCGTGGACTCTGGTCAAAAATGCTCGCGACGCAAAGGGCAAGGCCTGTCGGTAAACCTCAGCGCCGCCGATAACCATGACGCTGTCAGTACCGTCAATGAAGGCCTGCCCCTCCGCAACCTCAATAGCCTGTGACATCGAGGTCACTGCGGTTACCGATGCCGCAGTCCAAGCAGAATCACGCGTCAGTATGATATTGAGTCGTCCGGGTAATGGCCGCCCAATTGACTCGAAGGTTTTTCGGCCCATGATAATCGGGCGTCCCATCGTCGTTCGCTTAAAATGCTGTAAGTCATCTGGCAGATCCCAAGGGAGGGCATTACCGCGCCCGATCACGCCATTGTCGGCAACGGCGACGACAAGGGACACAGGGAGGGACGTTGTCTCTCTCACTTTACACCGCCACCGGCGCCGAGATATTCGGCTCGGGATCGTAACCGACGAGCTCGAAATCCTCGAAGCGGTAGTCATAGACACTAGCTGGCACACGCCTGATGTGTAACTGAGGTCTCGACTTGGGACGCCGAGCCAACTGCGTTTCGACTTGATCCGCATGATTTCGGTAAAGATGGCAGTCGCCCATGGTTACCACCACCTCACCGGGCTCGAGGTCTACTTGCTGACAGAGCATGTGCACCAGCAGTGACACCGATGCGATATTGAACGGCAAACCTAGGAAGGCGTCGCTCGAACGAATATACAACATGGCACTGAGTCGGCCATTTGCCACATAGAACTGGTAAAGCAAATGGCAGGGCGGGAGGGCCATGCGGCCTGCTTTTACATTCTCTTGTGGCGACATCGACTCATCGGGCAAATATTCAACGTTCCATGCATGAAAAAGAATGCGTCGGCTTTCTGGCCTATTTCTCAGGCAATCGATCACGTAATCGATTTGGTTTATTTCTTCGCCACTCTGTGTCGGCCAACGGACCCATTGCGCACCGTAGAGAGGACCAAGGTCTCCCTCTTCTGTGGCCCACTCATCCCAGATTGATACCCCATTTTCTCTGAGCCATTGCGTATTGGTATCACCGCTTAGAAACCAGATCAGCTCATTGACGACACTTTTGAAATGCACTTTCTTGGTGGTGAGGAGCGGGAAGCCCTCATTTAGATCGAAGCGAAGCTGCCGGCCAAATACTGACCGCGTTCCCGTACCGGTCCGATCGCCTCGATCTACACCGTTGTCACGTATATCCCTAATCAGATCCAAATATTGCTGCATGTATTGAGTCCTAAATCCTGTCGTTACGTCTGTAGGCCCATAGTATGATTGCCAAGCCCAGGGCGATCATCGGTAATGATAACAGTTGCCCCCGAGTCACCCAGCCCAGCGCATCAAAGCCTATGTGCGCATCGGGCTCTCTGAAAAACTCGGCCAATGACCGGAAAACTCCATAGCCAAACAAAAAGAGTCCGGCTGCCGACCACTGTGGACGAGGCGTCCGAGTGAACCAAAATAGGATGAGAAATAGCAGCACACCCTCCAGTGCAAACTGATATAGCTGCGACGGATGTCGAGCCAGCCCCTGAGGGTCGTTGGGGAACACCATCGCCCAGGGCACATCGGTCGGACGGCCCCACAGCTCTTGGTTTATAAAATTACCAAGCCGGCCCAAGGCGAGCCCAACGGGCGCGAGCGGCGCAATAAAATCCACCAGGGCCGGGAACGCGATGTTTTTGTGCCGACACAAGAACCACATAGCGATGACAACACCAATAAAGCCACCGTGAAAGGCCATACCACCCTCCCACAGGCGAAAAATCCGAAGCGGATCGGCAAATAGGGAGCCGCCGCCGTAGAACAATGCGTAACCGATCCGACCGCCCAAAATAATTCCGAGCGCTGCATAAAAAATCAAGTCATCAACTTGATCTTCAGCGATGGGGGAATTCGGTAGTCGTGCTCGCTGCCTCCCAAGCCACCAAGCAAACATTAGCCCGCCGACATAGGTCAGTCCGTACCAGTAGATAGATACAGGACCAAGGGAGACTGCAACTGGATCTATCTGCGGATACTGAATCATATGCCCCTCCTGCCTTTACTGATCTCGCGATCATGTTGCCCCACCGACTGCCTAAGACCTAGATCAAACGCAATTCGATCTTCTCGCTAAATCTATGTTCGCCTCGAACGCCTTCTCGGCTTTGTCTTTGGCAAACTAAACGTCATTAACTCAGCCAACGCCGATCTGTAAACTTGCTGCTTGAAGTCCACTACGGCAGATATGGGGAACCAATAAGTGACCCATTTCCAGTCCTTAAACTCTGGCTTGTCATCAAGATCGAGGCGAACAGATTCATCGGGGGCATCTAACCTAAGTAAAAACCACTTCTGCTTTTGTCCAACACAGACAGGTGACTCATTTTTCCTTATGAACTTCGCGGGTAAGCGGTAACGCAACCAGCCTTTGGTAACCCCCAAAATAGTTACATGCTCAGGCAGTAATCCTACCTCTTCTCTCAGTTCTCGATACATCGCCTCTTCGGGGGACTCATTGGCATTGATACCGCCTTGAGGAAACTGCCAAGAGTTTCTGCCTTTTACGCGCTTACCCCACAAAACCTGTCCATCTAAATTAGTCACTACGATGCCAACGTTTGGCCTAAATCCCGACTCGTCAATGACGCGGTCTTTTTCTGCTGTGCTCACAGATATCCTCTAACAACGCGGGTGCGCGCGCCTGTACTAAAATGACAATAAATCGTAGTGTCCCACATCATGAGACTCTCTGCTCGCAACCCACACCGTATAATTCGTTAAAAAGGCCTCACTATGGGTTTAGCGTTATTCGACCTCGACAACACTCTTATTGCTGGTGATTCGGATCATTTGTGGGGCGATTTTTTAGTCGCTGAAGGCTTGGTTGACGGCGAATCTCGCAAAGCAACGAACGAAGCTTATTACCGACAATATCAAGAAGGTCATTTGAACATAAACGAGTACCTCGCCTTCGCACTTGCACCGATGGCCGGCATGACTAAACCCGCAGTGAGGACGCTGCAGCGACGATTTATGCAGCAGCACGTCGAACACATTTTGTTGGATGCCGCGTTCGATTTACTACAAAAGCACCGATCGCAAGGCGACACACTGATCATCGTGACGGCAACTAATACCTTGGTCACGCGACCCATCGCAGATAGGTTAGGTGTCGATCATCTCATTGGCTGTGAGGCTGAATTTAAGAACGGGTGCTATACCGGAAAACCCACCGGCACACCTTCATTTTCAGAGGGTAAGGTTACGCGCATAAAGCAGTGGTGCACAGAGCACAAAACATCGCTAGAGGGCGCTATTTTTTACAGTGACTCTCACAATGATCTGCCGCTCTTGCGGGCTGTCCATCAGGCTGTGGCCGTTGATCCGGATGCCACACTACGCGCCGAGGCAAAGCGGTGTGGATGGGATGTTATCTCACTGCGAAACTAGCCTTCCTCGTCACAGAGGACGATGTATTCCTCGGCAGACAGCAGGACATCGAGCTCGCTCATGTCGTCAGGCTGCATCTTAAAAAACCAGCCGTCATTGAACGCATCAGTATTGACGACCTCTGGTGTGTCCTCTAGTGCTTCATTTATCGCGAAGACTTCCCCGCCAATTGGCGCATAAATGTCGGAAGCGGCCTTCACCGATTCGACCACCCCCGCTTGATCTCCAGCTGCAATATGATCCCCAACCTCAGGCGTCTCAACGAAAACAACGTCGCCCAATGCATCTTGTGCGTGTTCGGTAATCCCTACTGTTACCGTACCGTCCTCCTCGCGACGCACCCATTCGTGCGTTTTCGCATAATACAGTTCGGATGGCGTTTGGCTCATAGGTCAGTCCTCTGAAAGGGTAAAGCCAGAAGAATAATGCTGACGAACAAAGCTAGCAATTGGATTATGGCAAAATCGGTCAAGTTACATGTCATACAGCACAAGGTCACACTCGAACTCAGGAAGAGCCTGTCGCCTGCTCAACAAACCACTTCTTTGCCATTGGCAGTGTGTCAACTGAGTTAAGTCCCCAATTACGCATCATGGTAAGTGCTGGATTGCGGGAGCCAAAACCCCATTTAAAGGCCTGCATCATAGCCATCATGCTCAAGTTTTCACCCTTTCGTTGACGCTCGTAGCGCTTCATCGTCTGCGAGGACCACCATTCGCCTCGCCGCTGATGCACCCGAACAATTTCCTCACCCAACACTTGCGCATCAGACAGACCTAAATTGATCCCCTGACCTGCGAGCGGATGAATAGCGTGCGCAGCGTCCCCCACCAGAACAAAACGCCCGCGTGAGTAGTCGACAGCGTGGCATTGAACCAGGGGGAAAGCTTGGCGCGCGCCAACAGCAATTGCACGAGGACCACGATCTGATAGCGCCCTGTTGAGACCACCAAGGAAATCATCATCGGTCGCGTCGACCCAGCGCTGGCTCAAATCTTCGTCAAGTGACCAAACAATTGAGCAAACATCAGGCTCAGCGAGCGGAAGCAAGGCAAGCGGCCCTGTCGGTAAAAAAGCCTGCCAACATGCTTTGTCATGCCCTGGATTCACTTTTATCGTCGCGACGATTGCGTTCTGGTGATAGCGCCACTCACGTGTCCGGATTTGAGCAAGGCCCCTGCTCTTTGATCGCCCACCATCGGCGCCGATCACCAACTCAGCGGCAATAGTTGCGCCATTCGATGTCTCGAGGGCGACGTCATGTTCACGAATCGACAAACCCTCTAACCGCGTATTCCAGTGTATATCTACATTTGGGTAAGCCTCAGCCCGATGGACTAGCGCCCGCGTCGTAATCGATGACTCCACGATGTGGCCCAGCGCGTCAATATGGAGATCGCTGGCTGAAAACTGGATCTGACCGGTACCTTCTGCATCCCAGACAATCATGTCCGTATAGGATCCGATCCGACGCGTGTCCAATATCGATTGCCAGACCCCTAAGCTCTCTAAAAATTTGACTGATGCGGGCGTAAGCGCGGTTACTCGACGATCCCAGTCATGAATGCCACGCCCGGATTCAGAGGCGGCAGGCGAGTCATTGGCATCAAAAATCGCTATCCGTAACCCAGTAGAGGCCGCCGCAAGTGCAGTGGCTAGTCCGACAACGCCTCCGCCAATAACAGCTACGTCCACTCGCTGGTCCGTCACGCCTAGCGCCTCCCCATGCCAAACTCACCAATGCCTCGGCGGATTGGGGGCATGATATCGACAGCTGACAACGCGGCACTGCTGACGGTGTCCACAATGGGGTGTGGCTGATCGAACAGATCCGACAAAATCGTCGTGGCCAATATGGTCTGTTCATGATCGGCTGAGCTCGCCCGCTCGAATGCCATTAATCGCGAGAGAGCGCCGAAGGGTGCGTCAGTTGCCAGCTCCGACTCAATGAGTATCAGCAGCCGCTTGACATCGCGTATCGACAAATTAAACCCCTGGCCCGCCACCGGATGGACTGTATGTGCCGAATTCCCGAGCAGAACGCACCGCGCTCGGACCAGCTCTCTACTAACGACTACGGAGAGTGGCCAACCCGCGCGACGACCCATTTTGACTAGTTTTCCCACTCGCCACCCTATCGTCATTTGGAGCTCACGCAGAAAGTCCTCGTCGCTGAGAGCTAACAAACGCGCCTGGGTGGCTTCGTGTGCACACCAGATGACGTTGTAACGGGGCTTATTTGAATCGGAATGCGGAATCGGCAAAAAAGCCAGCGGCCCCTCATCGGTAAAACGCTCGAACGCGGTACCGTTATCGACGCCCTCAGCCTCACAATTAACCGCTACGGCGAATTGTGTTGCCGCACGACGCTGCACCGTAATTCCCAGGTCGCTCCGTAAAGAGGATTCTGCCCCATCGGCAATAACGACAAGATCCGCTGATAATTCTCGACCATCCTCAAGCTGCAAAAGCGGTAAATCAGACGCTGCAGTGAGTTTGACAGCCCTGTACCCTTCAACAACTTCAACACCTGCAGCGATGCAGCGGCGCAAGAGCGATGCCTGTAAGAGGGGATTTTCAACAACCCAGCCCATCGGCTCTGCACTGACTTCGTCTTCCAATAGCGCACTGCCAAATCGCGAACGCCGAGACACATGAATGCGCTCTATGGCCTTAGCCGCACCTGACAGCTCTGACCAGAACCCCCACAACGCCAATAGATCTTTTGAATCACGACTAAGAGCCGTCGCTCTGGTATCAAGTGATGCTTGGGCTCCGTCAGACAGTTCACGTTCTATCAGGGTGATTGACAGCCGGTCTCGGAATTGCTCGCTCGCTCGCGCCGCTAGTAACAAGCCAGCGAGTCCACCACCAACGATCAAGAGTCGCGGGCGTTCCGTCACTATGCCGCTGCCATGAGCGCTTCAATTTCATCAGCGTCTTTTGGTACCCCTGACGTGAGCACATGGCAGCCACTCTGCGTTACAACCACGTCATCCTCGATCCGCACACCAATGCCACGCCACTTCGGATCGACCGTCATATTGTCTGCTGCCACATAAATGCCGGGCTCAATGGTGAGAACCATACCCGGCTCTAGCGGCCGCCATTTCCCATTTATCCGATAATCACCCACATCATGAACATCTAGGCCAAGCCAGTGTCCCGCTCTGTGCATGTAAAAATCGGTGTAGGCGCCTGACTCAATCAAATCATTAAGATTGCCCGACAATAGCCCAAGATCGATCAAACCCTGCGTTATCACCTTCACAGTCACATCGTGTGGGTGATTCCACTTTTTACCTGGCTTCGTGGCGGCGATAGCAGCGAGTTGCGACTTGAGAACGACGTTGTAGATGGCCCGCTGCTCGGGGCTAAAACGCCCATTAATCGGAAACGTTCGGGTAATATCCGCGGCGTAGCCGTGATACTCGCATCCGGCATCGATCAACACGAGGTCGCCATCGGCCATTTTTGCATCGTTTTCGGTGTAGTGTAAGCAGCAGGCATTCTTGCCGCTTCCAACGATCGAATTATAAGCAGGAAAACGGGCGCCTTTTTCAGCAAAGCTGTGCTGTATCGACGATTCAAGATGATACTCGAACCGGCCAGAGCGACATTCTCGCATAGCGCGGCAGTGGGCCTCAGAGCTGATGTCGGCAGCTCGCTGCATGATGCGAAGTTCCGAGTCAGACTTAATCAATCGGTGTTCATGTAAAATAAAGGCTAGGTCAGAGATGTCCCCCGGCGGTTTTGCACCTGTTCTAACCTGAGTACGAATGTGATTGACCCACCCCAAGACCTGCCGATCGACAAGATCATCGTGTCCCATGGAGTAATAAATTGTCGATCGACCCTCAATCAGCCCTGGCGCTATTTCATCAAGGTCCGAAATCGGATAGGCATCGTTCATGCCAAATCGCTGAACAACACCTTCGGGGCCCTCCCGGTAACCGTCCCATAGCTCACGCTCGGGATCGCGATCTCGGCAGAACATTAATACCTGGCCCTGACGTCGCCCGGGTAATAGAAGCAAAACCGCATCAGGCTCCTGAAATCCCGTTAAGTAGTAAAAATCACTGTTTTGTCTGAAGGGATAAGCTGTATCTCGGCTCCGCGTTACCTCTCGCGCGGCGGGAATAATGGCGACGCTATCGGGCGCCATCTCTGACATCAGACGCTTTCGCCGCAATGCGTATTCAGACTTGCCAATTTTCACGATTATGACTCCCTATGGTTAATAGCATCTTGGACGATGCTGATAGCTGCCAAACGAACATAGTCTACCAATTCTTCGAGCTGCCTCTCTGCCTCTTCCGTTTCCTGAAGGTCGGTCTCAACTTGGGCAATGGTGGCGAAATCTTTAAGCACATCGGCGACTTCTGGCTGAATTGCCGACCCAGCTGCCTGAGTGACCGTCATACCCTCAGTAAATCCCGATATAAAACCAGTAATCCAATTTGAAAAAGATCGCAGCCTCTCCTCTAGGGCGTCGTCGTCATCGGGCAACAGCAATCTGAAGGCGTAATCACTATCAACAATGGCTGACATGGTAGCGAGGTTAACGCGTGACACCACGTCAACCAGATCCCCTTGTAATTGCACACCCACCGCTTTTTCAACCGAGGCCAAAGTTTGATTCAAATGAAACTGATCATCCGGATTGAAACCGGCCCCCATTAAACCCACCAAAGCGCCGTGTAATTCGGAAGGATTAAGTGTCTGTCCAGCGTTGAAGAGTTGATCGGCAATTTCTTCCCATTCGGGCATGTCTTCAAAAGCACCCAATAAATCTAGCATGTTATGTCCACGTTAAGAGCGCCTAGATAATCCACGACGCGGTGATGTGTCTTTGATTGACCCGTTTGAGCCGCTTACCTATAGTGAAGCTCAAACGCAGGAAGGGTGCAATCTCAGTGACAGATAAGCTTGTGAAAGCGCTTGAAACAAAAGTGAATGACCTTATCGAGCTCAGTATGGAGCTGAAATTAGAGAATCAGGGGCTGAAAAAACGCCTCACGGATCTTCAGCACGAGAAGCGCAATCTTTTGGAAAAGCAACGACGGGCCAGCGACTACGTCGATCGCTCGATAAACCGACTAAAGTCCATTGAGAATAGTCAATAATGCGCCAACACACCGTAAACATTGAGATCTTAGATAAAAGTTATCAGGTCGCCTGCGAGCCCGAAAAAGAAGAAGAGCTTCGCCGAGCGGCACGCGACCTCGATGATCAAATGCGCGCTATTCGCTCATCAGGTAAAGTCATTGGGCTGGAACGTGTCGCAATTATGGCTGCACTCAATCTTAGCCATCAGGTGCTTCTTCTCAATTCAGGCATGTCGCTCGACGATTCGCAAGAAACCACATTAAAAGACGTCTCCGGTCGAATTGACGAGGCACTTTTTCAACTCCGACAGTTTGAAATAGCTTAAACCTATCTCGATTCGGCTATACTCTGCCGTGACCTGGTGTATTTGCTAGACCGTCAGTCCTCGAGCCGATAAAGCACCACCCGGGGATTTCCACTCTTCGCTGTTGTGCAAGCCTGGTGCGACCGGGAAGCCTGATGCGAGAGGGAGGTCTCCACCTTGAACCGCTACGGTTCAAGGGCGACACCGTCGGCGGTACTCTGGGTCAGACTTATTTTTTAAGATTGCTGCGACATGCAAGAGCTAAAAAAAATCGTTCGCAATGAGGCGCTCGCGAAGCGACGAGTGCTGACCGTAGACAAACGACATACGAACAGTGTCGCGATTGTCACCTTACTTGCGAACTCGGATTTGTTTCTGACGGCCTCGACCATAGCAACCTATATCCCACTGGCTTCAGAAGTTGACGTCTCCATCCTGCAATTACGGCACAAACACACCAAGGCTTTCGCAGCGCCTAGAACACAATCAAATTTTGAGATGCGTTTCCATCAGTTGAATGACACAACCCGACTCGAGGTAGGTGCGGGGCAGGTTCAACAGCCCACTGAGGCTGCGCCCGAAATAGCCCTCAAAAACATCGATCTTTTCCTTGTGCCACTTGCTGCCTGCGACATGAGAGGCAATCGGCTAGGCTTTGGGCGCGGCTATTACGATCGGGTCCTCGCCAACTCAAAGGGCTTCAAGCTAGGCGTCGGTTTCCGCTGCCAGCTGCTCGAGGATGTCCCATTTGAATCGCATGACATTCCACTCGATGGCTTTATCAGCGAGGAGGGTTTGATTCGATTTTAAGGTTTTTGCAACGTAACGCCTGAGTTGCCGTCAGAGATTAATCTAGGGCTTGCTGCCAACGCTCACCAATGACGTCGGGACCAGTGGGTGGTTCGCGAGCCGTTAGTGCGCTAGCGGTGATCACTACGATGAAACCCAATAACAGGGCGCTAAAAAACCCCGGCTTTTTCTTGCCCAACATATCCCCCAGGTCTCTATCTGTCCTTGTGCTAATGCGCTGCCTACTACTCACTAATGTTTGTGAGTTTCGCTTATCATAATGGTAATTTTTTACAATTCAAGCGGCTTCAAATACGCGTCATAGGCTGGATTCTGGGTTTCTTCCCAATACCGGAAGCCAATACTATCCAGTGTATTGTCGAGACGGCGATCGTTACTGCCAATGCCAGTGACTCCCACGAGTATCCTGCCGTACGCAGCGCCATGATTACGGTAATGGAACAGCGAGATATTGAAGTCTGCACCCAAGGCATCCAAGAACATGAGTAAGGCCCCTGGTCGCTCCGGAAATTCAACGCGAAAAATGCGCTCAATCCCGTCACACGCAGTTGTCTTACCACCAATCATGTGTCGAACGTGCAACTTAGCCATTTCATTATCGGTCAAGTCGACCGCGCTATAGCCATGATCAAGCAGTCGGGAAGTCAACTCCGACACGTCGTCTGTCTGTGGGCGTACCGTGACGCCCACAAATACGCGTGCGCTCGTCTCATCCGAGCTCCGATAGTTAAATTCTGTTATGTTTCTCTTGCCAATCACCCGACAGAACGCCCTGAAGGCGCCCGGCTCCTCTGGAATCGTGACGCTGAGAATGGCCTCGCGACGCTCACCTATATCAGTCCGTTCGGAGATATAACGGAGTCGGTCAAAGTTCGTATTGGCGCCGCTGAGAACGGCAATGACCGTGGCGTTACCCACATTATTAGCTGCGAGATAGGTCTTCATACCCGCTATTGCAAGCGCACCGGCGGGTTCTGCGATGGCACGCGTATCGTCAAATATATCCTTTACTGCTGCGCACATTTCATCCGTAGTCGCTGTGATAATGTCGTCTACATATTGTTCGATGAGCCTGTGCGTTTCGGCCCCTACGCGCGCCACAGCACACCCGTCCGCAAAGAGCCCAACCTCATCTAGGGTTACGCGTTCGCCCTTCTGCCGCGCAGCGAGTGCACAAGCGGCATCGGCAGGCTCGACACCAATGACTTTTACTCCAGGCCAGGCATGCTTGAGAAAAACAGCCATACCAGAGAGCAAACCACCGCCGCCACAGGGAATGAAAACATAGTCGGCAGGTGTTGTGATTTGCTGTGTGATTTCGACACCAACCGTGCCTTGGCCGGCAATCACTTCCGAATCATCAAACGGATGTAAATAGGTTGCTCCACGTTCAGCTACCAGACCACTGGCAAACTCTGACGCCTGATCAAAAGCATCGCCCATTAGCACCACGTTGGCACCGCGCCGCTTAACAGCATCAACCTTTATAGCGGGCGTAGTGATTGGCATGACAATTGTCGCGTCAACACCCAGCCTCTGCGCTGCAAGCGCGACGCCTTGCGCGTGGTTACCAGCAGAAGCCGCGACAACACCACGGGCGCGCTGCTCATCCGACAGCGACACCATTTTGTTGTACGCGCCTCGGCACTTGAAGCTAAATATAGGCTGAAGATCCTCTCGCTTCAGATGGACGTCACAGCCGAGACGCTCAGACAGTAAAGGCGCTGGGGTCAATGGGGTCTCAGTCGCAACATCATAGACATCAGCGCAGAGAATCTTTGCTATGTATGGATCTGTCATGGGGAACAACGTGCAATAAAACGCCAGTTTACGCCATTATGGAAGATAGCGCCGCCTCGATGAACAGTCGTCCATATTTAGAGTGTGCTGGCGTCATAGCGCTCCTGCATTTGAGTCAATGACAGTGGCGAGATCTTGGATGCGTGCCCTGCGCATCCGAATGACTCGTAACGGGCGATACAGATATCGCGCATAGCCACCAAACTCTCTTTGAAGTATTTTCGCGGATCAAATTCGGCTGGATTTTCTGCGAGAAAACGCCTAATGGCCCCCGTCGAGGCGAGTCGAAGGTCCGTATCGATATTGATTTTCCGAACACCGTGTTTGATACCCTCAACCACCTGCTCAACGGGAACACCATATGTCTCAGGGATGGCACCGCCGTATTGGTTGATAATTTCCAACCAGTCCTGTGGTACAGCAGATGACCCGTGCATCACGAGGTGCGTCTCAGGAATACTGGCATGGATTGCTTTGATTCTATCGATCGCCAAGATGTCGCCTGTCGGGGGCCGCGTAAACTTGTAGGCGCCATGACTCGTTCCGCAGGCAATAGCCAACGCATCGACACCGGTGTCAGCCACAAACTGCCGAGCCTCATCCGGATCCGTCAGCATCTGATCGTGCGTGAGTTTGCCGGCTGCGCCCACTCCGTCTTCCTCGCCAGCCTCTCCCGTCTCCAACGAGCCAAGGCACCCCAGCTCGCCTTCAACAGATACCCCGCAGGCATGGGACATACTTACCACCTCGGCCGTCACCCGGGCGTTGTAGTCATAATCCATGGGGGTTTTACCATCAGTACCCAACGACCCGTCCATCATCACGGATGTGAAACCAAGCTGTATGGACCGCTGACACACTGCGGGTGACGTTCCATGGTCTTGATGGACAACAATCGGCACACTGGGAAACTCAGACACAGCGGCGTCCATCATGGCACGTAAAAAAGGTGCTCCTGCATATTTCCTGGCACCGGCACTGGCTTGCATGATGACCGGCGCATCGCAGTGGGCCGCCGCCTCCATAATAGCCCGAGTTTGCTCTAGATTATTCACGTTAAAGGCGGGCACACCGAACTGGTACTCCGCCGCATAATCCAGCAACTGCCTCATGGTAATTAACGCCATATCATTTTCCTCTCACACCGGTCACTGGTCTTGATATTCAGATAAAACAGCCACTGCTGGCAGGGCCTTACCCTCCACAAACTCTAAAAATGCACCGCCACCCGTTGAAATATACGAAACCTGATTAGCGATATCGAATTGATCGATGGCAGCCAGAGTATCGCCACCGCCTGCAACGGAAAAAGCGTCGCTGTCAGCCACCGCTCTCGCCAACGCCTCTGTACCTGAGGCAAATGCGGAAAACTCAAACACCCCCACCGGTCCGTTCCATAAAATAGTGCCCGCTTTGAGTAATACCTCTCGGAGCCGCGCTTGAGACATCGGGCCAATATCCAAAATCATATCATCGGAGGTTACATCAGCAGCGAGCTTGACCGATGCCGAGGCCGTTTCGCTAAATTCGGTAGCGACGACGACATCAACGGGCAGCGGAATCTTTGTCTTTGCCATCAACGCTCTGGCAGTAGGCATAAGATCAGGCTCATAAAGCGACTTACCAACGGGGTATCCAGCCGCCGCCAAGAACGTATTGGCAATGCCGCCTCCGAGCAAAAGCTCGTCACAGATATCCGACAAACGCTCAAGCACCGCAAGCTTCGTTGAGACTTTCGACCCGCCCACGACCGCTACCATCGGCGACGCCGGACTACTCAGCGCCTTACCTAGCGCGTCTAACTCGCGTGCTAACAGGGGTCCTGCACATACCTCAGCTGCGAACTTCGCAACGCCGTGTGTTGATGCCTGAGCGCGATGCGCAGTGCCAAAAGCGTCCATCACGAAGACATCGCATAAGTCAGCGTAGCGCCTTGCAAGGGCGTCGCTATTCGCCATTTCACCCTGATTAAAGCGTACGTTTTCAAGTAGCCATATCTCGCCTGCGCTGGGCACCGTGACGGGCCAGTCCGTCTGGAGTAACACCGGTGTATCCAGCAAACTTGATAAGGCTTGGGCAATGGGCTCCATGGAAAATTCAGGAGATACGTCACCTTCAGAGGGACGACCTAAGTGCGACATCAGAATGACGCTCGCGCCGGCATCTACAGCAGCACGTATGGTAGGGAGGGCTGCCCTTAATCTAGCGTCATTAGATACGGCACCATGGCGAAGAGGGACATTCAAATCCTCTCTGATAAGAACGCGCTTCCCCTCAAGTGAGAGCTGGTCCATGGTCAACATAATTTACCCCTCCTTGTGCATACCTTGCATTCGCGCCGGCACCTTAGCTGGATGACTCTGCAGCAATGAAATCGGCAAGACGCAGGGAGATATCTACCATTCGGTTGACAAATGCCCACTCGTTATCGAACCAGATCATGAGCTTAATAAGTCTTCCATTTGACACCTGTGTCTGAGTCGCATCAACAACACTCGATGCCTCTACGCCCAAGAAATCACAGGATGCCAATGGCTCCGAATTGACGGCGAGAACGCCGCCGAACCTAGCGAGCTCGCCTCGAACGATGGCATTGACCTCATCTGCCGAGGTTGTTCTATCAACCGACAACACAACATCCAGCGACGACACATTGAGCGTTGGCACTCTCAGTGCCCTGGCACTTATCTTGCCTGCAAGATGGGGTAAAAAACGCTCCACTCCCTGGGCGAGCTCCGTATCGACAGGAATCACCGAGTTAAATGCGGCTCGCGTCTTTCGCAAATCAGTGTGGTGATAAGCATCGATCACGGGCTGATCATTCATGGCCGAATGAATGGTGGTAACGATGCCAGCGTTAATCCCAAGCGCGTCGTCAATAATTGACAGCACTGGGATGAGCGCATTACTCGTACAGGATCCCGCTGAGATGACCGACATATCCGCTGTCAGCGCTTGCTGGTTAAAGCCCCAAATAATGGTACTGTCAACATCCACGCTCGCGGGTTGAGACAACAGCACTTTACTAACAGTGCCGCCAAGATGCTGAGCCGCCGTCGCGCGACTGAATTCCACGCCCGTGCAGTCGATGACAATATCGACGCCACAGTCTGCCCATGAAATCGACGGCGGGTGAATCTCATGAGACAAGACAACAGCGTCACCGCCAACTCGAATGCCACCCGAATCTAAGGCTACAGGCCGAGAAAAACGGCCATGCGTGGAATCATATTTGAGCAGATGGGCAATCGTTTCGGCGTCAGCCACTTCATTGCACATGACCAGCTTGAGGGCGCCTTTCGCATCGTCCCGCTCACACACACGTCGCACTAAAAGGCGGCCAATTCGCCCTAAGCCGTTGATACCAAGAGAGGCCATCAGCTGTAAATGACATCCTCAACTGCATCGACCACGTTTTCGATCGTAAAGCCAAACTCCTTCATCAACGCGGGTCCCGGCGCAGACTCACCAAACGAATTCATGCCAACAACACGACCGTCAAGACCAACGTATTTGTACCACCAGTCCTGATGCGATGCCTCGACCGCCACCCGCGCCAAAATATGGCTAGGTAGTACGGATTCTCGGTACTCGACATCCTGACGCTCGAACACTTCAGCACAAGGCATTGACACAACACGAATACCACGACCGGCCGCTGCCAGTTTATCGGCGGCCTCAGTAGCAAGGCTAATCTCTGAACCAGTCGCTATGATGATAGCCTCTAGTTCACCTTGCTCTTCTCTCAATACATAGGCGCCGCGAGCCACATCAGACACGCGCTCCGCCGCACCCACTTGGTGTGGCAAGGTTTGTCGTGAAAAAACCAAAGCTGAAGGGCCATCGACGCGCATAATGGCTTGCTTCCAGGCAATGGCAGACTCCACCGCATCGCACGGCCGCCAGGTATCTAGATTTGGCGTTGATCGCATGGCGGTAAGCTGCTCCACCGGCTGGTGTGTGGGGCCATCCTCACCGAGCCCCACCGAATCGTGAGTGAAGACATAGATGGCTCTCTGCTTCATCAGTGCTGCCATTCGAACAGCATTGCGCGCGTACTCCATGAAAATCAGGAATGTACCGCCATAGGGAATGAATCCGCCATGCAGTGCGATGCCATTCATCATCGCCGCCATCGCAAACTCTCTGACACCGTAAAAAATATAATTGCCCTCAGTATCTGATGCTGAAGCAGCTTGCGCGCCAGGCCACAACGTCAGGTTGGATCCCGCCAAGTCAGCACTGCCGCCGAGCAACTCAGGCAACATCGGGGCAATCGTTGCGATCGCCTGCTGTGAGGCTTTTCGTGATGCCACGTCAGACTCATTGGCGACACATTGAGCAATAAAGTCATCCACGCCGCTCAGGAACGCTTCCGGGAGATCGCCTGCCATGCGACGCTCAAACTCAGCTGCAAGCTCTGGGCAATCAACTTGGTATGCCGCAAAGGTCGATTGCCACGCAGCCTCACTTGCTGACCCTGACGAGCGGGCGTCCCAATGCGCGTAAACGTCATCTGGCACGACAAACGGTGCTGAATGCCAATCCAATGCAGCCCGCGTCAACAAAATCTCATCCTCGCCTAAAGGCGAGCCGTGACAGGATTCGCTACCCTGCTTATTGGGGCTGCCCTTGCCAATTATAGTCTTGCAGCAAATCAGCGTAGGGCGCGAGCCTTCGCCGATCGCGGCATCGAAGGCACTGGCGATCGCCTTGGGATCATGACCGTCAACATCACGGACGACATGCCAACCATAGGCTTCGAAACGTGCGGGCGTATCATCCGTAAACCAGCCGTCAATCTCACCATCGATGGATATGCCGTTGTCATCGTAAACAACGGTGAGTTTGCCCAAGCCCAGTGTTCCTGCCAGTGAACACGCCTCGTGGCTGATGCCTTCCATTAAGCAGCCGTCGCCGACAAAGCACCATGTGCGGTGATCAACCACCTGGTGACCTGACTTGTTAAAGCGGGCCGCCATGAGCTTTTCGGCGACCGCCAAACCCACGGCATTCGCCAGCCCCTGTCCCAGCGGGCCTGTGGTGGTCTCTACACCAGGGGTGTAACCGTACTCTGGATGGCCCGGGGTTTTACTGTGCAGCTGACGAAAGTCCTGAATGTCATCGATAGAGAGGTCATAACCCGTCAGATGCAGCAGCGAGTAAATGAGCATCGAACCATGGCCGTTTGATAGCACAAATCGATCTCTGTCGGACCAGCTTGGGTTTGCGGGATTGTGTTTTAAATAGTCATTCCACAGCACCTCAGCAATATCCGCCATCCCCATGGGAGCGCCGGGGTGGCCCGAGTTGGCTTTTTGGACCGCGTCCATGGAAAGCGCCCTGATAGCATTTGCAGCATGCTGCCGGGAAATAGTTGAGCCAGTCTTATTTTGCAAAACGAGGTCCTCAATGGGGTTATCGACACACCCTGCGTATGATCGCATGGATTCCTAGATAATGGCCTGGTCTTTGGGTTTTTTTTGGTTCGCGTGAAACGTAAAATCAGGACATAGATCAAAAAAGCACACGTACACGAAGCGTTCCCTCGATGGCCGTTAAGCTCTTGATCAGGACTTTGGAGTAATCGGCCTCAATATCAATCACGACGTAACCCATCTCACCCAATGTCTGAAGGTATTGGCCACTGACATTCACATTGTTATCACTAAACACCTGATTAATCGCGCTCATGATCCCTGGTGTATTGCGATGCACGTGGAGTAAGCGGTGCTTACCGTCATAAGCTGGCAACGCCACCTCGGGAAAGTTGACAGCCGATATAGTCGTGCCGTTGTCGCTGTAATGGCTGAGTTTTTCGGCGACTTCGACGCCGATATTTTCCTGAGCTTCCTCGGTCGATCCTCCAATATGAGGCGTAAGGAGGCACTGGTCCAGACCTCGCAAAGGCGAGACGAACTCGTCATTGTTAGAGCGAGGCTCGACTGGAAATACATCAATGGCTGCACCACCAACGTGCCCAGATTTCAGAGCCTCAGCAAGCGCGTCAAGATCGACCACATTCCCGCGTGAGGCATTAATCACCATGGCACCTTGGCGCAGTGCGGCGATCTCTTTTTCACCTATTAGTAACTCCGTGCTGGCATGCTGCGGAACATGCAAACTAACGACATGCGCCTCCGCCAACAGGCTGATTAATGTTGCCTTGGGCTGCGCATTACCCAATGGCAACTTTGATTGCACATCAAAATAAATAACTTTCATCCCTAGACCTTCGGCAATAACACCTAGCTGCATGCCGATGTTGCCGTAGCCAACGATACCCAGCGTTTTTCCCCGGCACTCATGCGAGCCAACGGCTGTTTTTTGCCACTCGCCTCTGTGCGCGGCAGCACTTCGTTGTGGTACGCCTCGAAGCAATAAAATGGCCTCTGCCATGACCAGTTCCGCAACGCTTCGGGTATTGGAAAAAGGGGCGTTGAAGACAGGAATACCCCTGCGTGCCGCCGCCACTAAATCGACCTGATTGGTGCCGATACAAAAGCAGCCAATGGCCACGAGGCGCTCTGCGGCGTCAATTACCTCTTGGCTCAGGTGAGTCCGAGACCGAATACCGACAAAATGGGCATCTTTGATTTCTGCCAACAAGTCTTGAGTCGGCAGCGCCTTTGCAAACGTCACAACATTGTCATAGCCCGCTTTAGAAAGCGCCTCTACAGCGCTGGGATGAACCCCCTCCAAGAGCAAGAACTTAATTTTCGACTTTGGTAACGATTTTTGTGTCATTGGCGAGCGTGGACCGGTGTCATAGTGGGGGGCGCGGATGATAACATTACAGACTCCGCGTCAAAGGGATCCTGTGTGACTATTTCATCGACAAACGTTGTGGCGGAGTTAATCGATGTCCTCTCGCCAGAGCAAGTAACAACGGACCCCTCAATGCTAGCGAGCTACGGACAAGATTGGACGCGGTTCGCCTCTCCCGCACCCACAGCAATTGTTTTTCCACGATCGAGCACAGAAATCGCGGCAATTGTTCACCACGCTCGGAATCGCAAGTTGGCGTTGGTTCCGTCAGGTGGAAGAACCGGTCTCAGTGGCGGCGCGGTGGCTGCAAATGGCGAAGTCGTCGTGTCGCTTGACAAGATGAACACAATCTCGGACGTCAATTTGATCGACCGCACGATCACCGTCGGTGCGGGCGCGATCACGCAACAAATTCAAGAGGCCGCCTCTGCAGCAGGCTTGTTCTATCCAGTTGATTTCGCATCCAGCGGCTCCAGCCAAATTGGTGGCAATATCGCGACTAATGCCGGGGGTATCAACGTTATTCGCTACGGCATGACAAGAGAATGGGTCGCAGGTCTGACTGTCGTAACCGGCGCGGGTGACATTATTGAATTGAACAAAGGACTTGTAAAAAACAATACGGGATTGGATTTCCGTCACCTGTTTATCGGCTCAGAGGGTATCTTGGGCTTTATCGTCGAAGCCACCCTCAAGTTGTGTGCCCCGCCTAAAGATCCCATTGTGATGGTTTTGGGGCTCAGTGATATGAGCGCCATCATGGCGGTACTCGAGCGTATCCAATCAGCTACGCCACTATTGGCCTACGAATTTTTCTCAGAGCTTGCCGTAACCAAGGTCGTCGAGCACGCGGGCGTCGCTCGGCCCTTTGCTACAGTTACACCGTTTTACGCACTCATCGAGTTTGAGCGAAACGATGAGCAGACGGAGGTTGATGTTTTTGAGGCCGTTGAGAACTGCATGGAGCGGGGCTGGGTTAAGGATGCAGTGATGAGCCAAAGTGTCGCTCAAGCGCGCGCGCTTTGGCGATTGCGCGAGGATATATCTGAGACCCTAACGCGGTGGACACCTTACAAAAACGATATTTCATCGACGGTTTCTAAAGTACCGATATTGCTAGCGTCGGTCGACGCCGTAGTGCACGAGCGCTACCCAGATTGGGAGGTAGTTTGGTACGGGCACATTGGCGATGGCAATCTACACTTGAATATTTTAAAGCCGGAAAACCTCGATATCGCTGAATTTAAAGCACGGTGTAATACCGTATCGATTGATATTTTTGAGGCGATACAGACCCTCGGGGGAAGTGTGTCAGCGGAGCATGGTGTTGGCACCCTAAAAGCGCCCTACTTAGCTTACACGAAGAGTGAATCCGAGATCGCTGCCATGCGGGCTGTTAAAGCCATTTTTGACCCGGATGGTGTCTTAAACCCGGGGAAGGTTTTTGCCACGCCATAACTACCAATAAAGCAATTTAAGAGATCTACTATGGACGCTCACGCACTCAAGCAAGCCGTCGCCAGAGAGGCACTCAACCGCATCAGCCAGGAGCATGATGGTCACCTTGTCTTGGGTATAGGGACGGGCAGCACCGCCGAATGCTTTATTACCGAGCTGCCAAACATTCGCGAGCGCATCACCACCACCGTCTCCAGTTCAGAGCGATCCTCGAAACTGCTTCGCGAACTAGGGTTCGAAGTCAGGGACCTCAATGAGGTAGCGCGGGTTGATGTCTACGTGGATGGTGCTGACGAGGCGACTCGAGACGGCCGCCTTATAAAGGGAGGAGGCGCGGCACTTACCCGCGAAAAAATCGCAGCCGCGAAAGCGACCGAATTTATTTGTATCGCCGATGAGAGCAAATTGGTAAGGACGCTAGGCGTTTTTCCTCTCCCTGTGGAGGTCATACCGATGGCGCGAACGCTCGTCCAAGAAAATCTAAACCGCCTCGGTGGGCACGCCATTTGGCGGGAGGGCGTAATAACAGACAATGGCAATTGTATCCTCGACGTCCACGGCCTCGAGATCAATGCACCCTGTGAGCTGGAGGCCGAAATCAACAATATGACCGGCGCTGTCTGTAACGGCCTCTTTGCTCAGCGACCCGCGGATGTTTTGCTTATCAGCACAGCGACGGGTGTTGTCCGGATTGTGTAATCATCCCAAAATAGTAAGCATTGACATATAAAGATATCTTTATATAGTGTGCGGATTATTGACGGGAGGATTGCCTGTGAGTTCCTACACACTTTTTACATCTGAGTCTGTCTCCGAAGGGCATCCGGACAAAGTGGCCGATCAGGTGTCTGACGCCATACTCGATTTGTATCTATCGAGAGACCCAAACGCTCGAGTCGCTGTCGAAACCCTAGTGAAGACAGGTATGGCCGTGCTTGCAGGCGAGGTCACGTCCTCAGCAACAGTCACACCCGGCGAAATCGAAAGCACGGTGCGGAAAGTGATTTGCGACATTGGATACGATAGCTCCGATGTATGCTTTGACGGTGCCACATGCGCAGTGATCAACGCTATTGGCCTGCAGTCAGCGGACATCGCCATGGGAACTCACGAAGCCGATGAAGCGAACCAAGGAGCCGGTGATCAGGGGCTTATGTTCGGCTACGCCACGAATGAAACCGATACCTTAATGCCAGCTCCCATTTACTATTCGCACCGCTTGGTTGAGCGACAAGCAGAACTCCGTAAATCAGGTGATGCCGACTTCTTAAGACCCGATGCTAAAAGCCAGATCTCCGTTTGCTACTCAAAGGACGGTAAACCGGAGTCCGTTGATGCAGTGGTCTTGTCGACGCAACATTCACCCGACATAACCCAAGATGATTTGCGGGAGTTTATCAAGCGAGAGATTATCGAGTATGTTTTGCCTAGCGAGTGGTTAACGCCCGACACTCAATATCATATCAACCCTACTGGGCAGTTCATTATCGGCGGACCCATGGGTGACTGCGGTCTGACGGGTCGTAAGATCATTGTAGATACCTACGGAGGCATGGCGCGGCATGGCGGTGGCGCCTTCTCAGGGAAAGATCCATCCAAAGTAGACCGCTCGGCCGCCTACGCGGGCCGCTACGTTGCAAAGAACATTGTTGCTGCAGGTCTCGCTGAGCGATGTGAAATTCAAGTTTCGTACGCCATCGGCGTCGCAGAACCGACATCGATTTCAATTGATACCTTTGGCTCGGCCGCTATTCCAGAAGCACGCATTATTGACCTTGTAAGGGCACACTTTGATCTCAGACCGAAAGGTCTTATTAATATGCTCGATCTCAAGCGGCCCATTTACCAGCCTACAGCCGCTTATGGCCACTTTGGCCGTGAGCGAGATGATTTCACATGGGAACGAACCGACAAAGCCGACGCGCTGCGCGCTGCGGCGGGACTTTAAGTTACTTAGACACCAGGAGGCTGTCATGACTACCGCCATCGATTTAGCGACATTTTCAGATTATAAAGTAGCCGATATAACGCTTGCAGAGTGGGGCCGACGCGAACTCGCGATCGCCGAGACAGAAATGCCGGCTCTCATGTCATTACGAGAGCGGCTGCGTAGCGAGCAACCACTCGCGGGTGCGAAGATTCTGGGCTGTATTCACATGACCATTCAGACCGCGGTTTTGATCGAAACTTTGGTTGATTTGGGCGCCGAAGTGCGCTGGTCGAGCTGCAACATCTTTTCCACGCAAGATCATGCCGCTGCGGCAATCGCAGCATGTGGCATCCCTGTCTTTGCGTGGAAAGGCGAGACCGAACCAGAGTACGAGTGGTGCATTGAGCAGACCATCCTGAAAGATGGCAAGCCATGGGAAGCCAACATGATTCTCGATGATGGCGGCGATCTGACAGCCATGTTGCACGAGCAATATCCCGAAATGCTGGAGCGCATCCACGGCATAACGGAAGAGACCACAACCGGTGTTCACCGCCTCTATGAAATGCTGGAGGAAGGCTCACTAAAAGTCCCCGCAATTAACGTGAATGACGCCGTTACTAAGTCAAAGAACGACAACAAGTACGGTTGTCGGCACAGCCTGAACGACGCCATTAAACGCGGACTCGATCACCTCCTAGCCGGTAAGCGTGCCTTAGTGCTTGGATACGGCGACGTCGGTAAAGGTTCGGCGCAATCACTACGTCAAGAGGGGATGATTGTGCGCGTAACCGAGTGTGATCCCATTTGCGCCATGCAAGCCTGCATGGATGGCTACGAAGTGGTTTCACCGTACATAGGTGGTGTCAACGACGGGACCGATGCCTGTATTGATACTCAGCTGCTCGGTCAGACCGATTTGCTCTGCTCGGCGACAGGCAATGTTGACGTGTGTAATGCGGCTATGTTGCGGGCACTCAAATCTAGCGCTGTCGTGTGTAACATTGGGCACTTCGATAATGAGATCGATACGGCCTACATGCGGGATAACTGGGAGTGGGAAGAGATTAAGCCACAGGTTCACAAGATCTATCGTGACCGCGCCAGCAATGATCATTTGTTGCTTTTATCCGAAGGTCGTTTGGTCAATCTTGGCAACGCCACAGGCCACCCGTCTCGCATCATGGACGGTTCATTTGCTAACCAGGTATTGGCACAGATACATATTTACGAGCAACGATTTGCAGATCTTCCCGCCGATGAAAAGGCTGCCGCGATCTCAGTTGAAGTGCTACCTAAGCATTTGGATGAGCAAGTAGCTGCACTAATGGTTGAAGGCTTCGGCGGCGTCATGACCAAGCTTACAACACAGCAAGGCGACTATATTGGCGTCGGTGTAGACGGACCCTTCAAGAACGATAGCTACAAATATTAAAACCTTGGGCTCGGTAGCTGTTAAACTGCAGCGCTATGCGCAGCTACCGAGTTTTCTCCTCACTTCCAATAACGCTTAATGCGCCCTGTGAGCTGGACGCGCGGTCGAGTCACTATCTGGCACGTGTACTTCGCATCAAAGTTGGCGCCCCCATCAGAGTGTTTAACGGGGATGGCAAAGACTATCTCGGCTCCGTAGCGTCAGCCTCAAAAAACGCCGTCAGCGTTTTCATCACGTCTTGCGAAAACCCTGAGACGGAGCCCTTAGTCCAGACAACACTGGGGCTTGGTGTGTCAAAAGGAGATCGCTTTGAGTGGGCCATCAAAAAAGCCACCGAACTCGGCGTTACCTCAGTCGTACCTATCCTGACTCAGCGTGTCGATGTTCGACTCCCCATCGAAAGATGGCAAAAAAAACAGATTCATTGGCAGAACAGCATCATCAGTGCCTGCGAACAAAGCGGCCGAACAATAATACCGTCGGTACAGGAACCAATCAGCCTCGATGAGTGGGTGCCTAATATCGAGGCGGACTGCAAATTCGTCTTAGACCCCAGTATCACGAGTCAACCTGTCGACATAGAGCCCAAGCATGTCGCGCTGCTCATTGGACCAGAGGGTGGGCTGACTCCTTCAGAGGTAAGTCTAGCGTCGGACCATGGATTTCATGGTCTTCACCTGGGACCGCGCGTTCTTCGGACAGAAACCGCTCCTTTAGTAGCCTTGAGTATCATAGGCGCACGATGGGGTGATATGAGCGCTTGAACCCATGCTTTACACACATCAGACTCCGAGACTCAGAGCACCGCAATCTAGCACCGCAATCCATAAACAGGTGACACGCACATGGCACTTCGAATTGGGGTCTTAATGGACCCGATTGCTTCAATCAATACAAAAAAAGACACCACCCTGGGCTTATTACGAGCCGCAGCCGCTGTTGGTCACCAACTCATCTATTTCGAGCAAGCTGACCTTAGCGTACGCGATGGCGAAACAATGGCCTCGATGCGATCGCTGGCGGTATTTGATAACGATGAAAACTGGTTTTCCCTGGGCGAGCGATATGATGCATCGCTGTCGACTATGGACGCCATCCTCATGCGAAAGGATCCGCCCTTCGATATGGAATTCTACTACACAACACAACTTCTAGAGGACGCTGAACGCCGAGGTACTCTGGTAGTTAATCGCTGTGCCAGCCTCAGAGACTGCAATGAAAAACTCTTCGCGACCCAATTTCCCGACTGCTGCCCGCCCCTGCTAGTTTCCAGGGATCCAGAGGCGTTGAAGGCCTTCCACCAGGCTCACGGCGATGTCATTTACAAGCCGCTAGATGGCATGGGCGGGCAATCTATCTTTAGAGCCCAGGGTGCAGACCCGAATCTGAACGTCATTATTGAAACGCTCACCAAGAATGGCGGCGAAACAATTATGGCTCAGCGATATCTGCCTGCTATCAAAGACGGTGACAAGCGTGTGCTCATGATCGACGGCGAGCCTGTCCCATTTTGTTTGGCGCGGCTACCAATGGCGGGGGAGAACAGAGGTAACCTCGCCGCAGGCGGCTCAGGCGTAGTGCAGCCCCTGTCCGATCGGGATTATTGGATAGCAGAGCGTGTTGGTCCCGCTTTGCGCGAGAAGGGTCTACTGTTCGTAGGGTTGGACATTATAGGCGACTACTTGACAGAGATTAATGTCACCAGCCCCACCTGCATGCGCGAGATTGATCGTGCAGAACACACCCAAATCGCAGAAAAACTGATTGCTTGTATTGAGCGCAAGGTGTCGTCAGCCAGTGCAGGCTGACTATGATTTAGCGGGGAGCATGCCCGTGGCAGCAGGATCATCTCTGCTGCTACACGCAGCACTCGCTATCATCATTTCATCCGGCGTAATTAGCTCTGCAACACCACAACCCTCACTGGCCGTGACAGTGACCCTGACTCGGAGTGACCAAGCACCAACCGATGCCCAGCACCTTGCTTCACACAATCAGCTCGCCTTACCGGGCGCATTGGCAGAGTCGCTGGCAGAGCAGCGCGCATCGGCTACACTGGCCCTGATGAACCAGGCGCCGATCGAGCCGGTCGGCGCAAACGACCTGGCAGCAAAAGTGCAGGAGCTTCACAGCGACTTAAATAAGGTGCAACAAAATCAGGCTCAGCAGAATACTAGACTCGGTAGCGTTGCCGCGCGACGAGCACTGGATGCCAGCTACTTGCGACAGTGGGTCAATCGCGTAGAGATGGTAGGCAATGCCGCCCTCAGCGATATCGGTAACGCACGCGGTGATGTGAGGCTCTTAGTTATCGTCGATCAGTTTGGGATCCTGCTCGATGTTACGGTGCTTGAGTCGTCAGGATTTCCCCATTTGGACAAAGCTGCGATCAGAACGGTCAGAGATGCGGCGCCTTATCCGTCATTTCCTCCCGAATTACGTGCGCAAGTCGATAAACTAGAGATCGTAAGAACATGGCAGTTTCGACCATAACCTAGGCGAACAAAATAAAATGGATGTGCAGAGAACCACCGACTCCTTAAGAGGTCAGTTTTTAATTGCGACGCCTGCGCTAGAATCTGGGTTTTTCAAACATACAGTGACGTATATCTGCGAGCATGGCGAGGCAGGTGCGATGGGTATTGTCATCAACAAGCCGCTAGACCTTCAACTGGCAGATATTTTCGAGCACCTCAATATTCAGCCTATGCTAAGCCACGACGAGGTCTCAGTCATGTCAGGTGGTCCGGTGAAGGTCGACCGAGGGTTCGTACTTCACTCGCCGGGCACCCACTACGACGCCACACTTAAAGTGAACGAGACCGTTTGGTTAACAACATCAAAAGACGTCTTAGTTGATATTGCCTCTGGATCAGGGCCCGACCAGCACCTTGTCGCACTTGGGTACGCAGGCTGGACCGCGGGGCAGCTAGAGCAAGAAATCGCTGAGAATAGCTGGCTTACGGCGCCCGCCGACCAACAGATTCTCTTTGAGGTCAGCGCTCAGGAGAAGCTGGCCTGCGCTGGCAGGTTGCTCGGTATTGATATTCATTTACTCGCTTCACAAGCAGGGCACAGTTAAATGGCGCCGATACGGACGTTTTTATGTTTCGATTTCGGCCTATCCAATATTGGCGTCGCGGTAGGGAATACATTGATAGGGCAGGCGAGGCCCATTGCGATACTGCCAGCTTCCAATGGCAAACCCGACTGGCTGACCGTCCAAGCACTCGTCGATGAATGGAATCCAAGCGCATTGGTCGTCGGCAACCCCTTGGGGGAGTCAGGCGAGGCAACTGAGCTGTCGGAAAAAGCGGCACGTTTCGCTCGACAACTACATGGGCGCTTATCGTTAGAGGTCAAACTCTGTGATGAGCGCTTCAGCTCTAAAGAAGCCAAGTCAAGGGCGAGGGACGCGGGTCATAAGGGAGACTACGCGAAACAGCCGATCGACGACCTCGCCGCCGCGATCATTCTTGAAAGCTACTTACAGTTGGAGGCTTAGACATCTTGCCACCATTTATCGACGTAACGTCCGTCTGGCGCTTCAACATTAAGATCACGCTTGCTATCCCGCCCCGATCGGGTCGAATCTAACTTGATTGCCAATCTGACATCATTTTCCGAATCAGCGGCCCTAAGCGCTTGCTCAGCTGTTATTAGCCCTTGTTTAAAGGCGGCGATTAACGCCTGATCAAAGGTTTGCATGCCGTATTCAGAGGCGCGGCTTATAAGTTGATTGACCTTGTCCACATCACCCTCTTTTATGTGCTCCTGCATGAGTAGTGTCGATAGCATGAGTTCCACGACAACCGTGCGGCCATCGCCATCTCGTCTTGGGAGCAATTGTTGCGCAACGACAGCCCTAAGGTTGATGGATAAATCCATCCAAAGCCGGCGGACCTGCTCTTGGGGAAAGAAGCTCTGGATGCGCTCAAGGGCCTGCTTAGTTCCAGCGGCATGAAGCGTACACAAACACAGATGGCCCGTTTCAGCGTAAGACAGGGCAACACGCATCGTCTCAGCATCGCGCACCTCACCAATCATAATCACATTGGGCGCTTGGCGGAGCGCACTTTTTAAGGCGATCTCGAAAGAGTCAGTATCCACACCTACTTCTCGCTGACTGACGATTGACTGGCGATGTTGATGAACGAATTCGATAGGGTCCTCAACTGTGATGATGTGGTCGCGCCGATTACGATTTCTGTAGTCCACCATCGAAGCCAGTGTTGTCGATTTACCGGCACCCGTAGCGCCGACAATCATCACCAGACCTCGCTTTAACAAACTCAACTCTTTGAGCTGGGGTGGTAGACCTAAGACCTCGAAATTGGGAATGTCGTGGTGAATGCGGCGGACAACCAAGCCAGGCTGGTCGCGCTGGACATAAGCACTCGCCCTAAAACGTCCAAGCTCGGGATGCTCGATAGCGTAATTCGCATCCTTACTTTCCAAGTACTGACTAAACTGTTCCGGTGACATACTGGCTCTTATCAGGGCAAGCACACCGTCACTATCAAACGGCGTGTCGCCCACACTGATTAGCTCACCATCAACTTTGTAAGTCGGGACTGACTCGACTGTGGCAAACCCATCGGAGGCCTTGCAATCAACCACTACCCGAAGAAATTCAGTCAGCTCAGGGGCCTTACTCATACAATACTCTCAGGTTGTCGAGCTTTAGTGCGAGCGGTGGCGACATCAATGACATGTTTATCGACCAAACCCTGCAAACTTTGATCCATGGTTTGCATTCCCACCGATTGCCCTGTCTGAATAGCGGAGTACATTTGCGCTATCTTGTCCTCACGAATCAAATTTCTTATCGCGGCAGTACCGCGCAGAATCTCCAGGGCTGCTGCGCGTCCACCGCCGTTACGCTTCAACAGCATCTGTGAAACGACACCCATTAGCGACTCCGACAGCATCGAACGAACCATTGCTTTCTCCTCTGCTGGGAACACGTCAATGATACGATCAACTGTCTTTGCGGCCGATGTTGTATGGACGGTTCCAAACACCAAGTGACCGGTTTCTGCAGCAGTCAGTGCCAGTCGAATGGTTTCTAAGTCTCGCATTTCACCGACCATTATGATGTCTGGATCCTCACGAAGCGCAGATCGCAAGGCAGTCGAGAAGCTGCGGGTGTCACGATGTACTTCGCGCTGATTAATGAGACACTTTTTACTGTCGTGTAAAAATTCAATCGGATCTTCAATGGTGAGAATATGGTCGAATCGCTTCTCATTAATGTAATCCACCATGGCAGCCAAGGTTGTCGACTTCCCTGATCCGGTTGGTCCCGTAACCAGGACAAGTCCGCGAGGCATCATGGCAA
>ERZ802827.29-NODE-29-length-69674-cov-14.8048_pt1 | contig 69674 bp, 65 predicted proteins | sample MGYA00345652_ERZ802827 | MGnify/ENA primary metagenome ERZ802827 (study PRJEB30503, sample SAMEA104212372) | marine metagenome | biome: Westerlies Biome; feature: [SRF] surface water layer (ENVO:00010504) within the epipelagic zone...; material: water (ENVO:00002006)... | reverse complement strand
ACGGCGATCGAAGCAGTATGTTCGCGAATGACAATGCCCACCACTTCAGGCAAAGCCAGCTCGTTCAACCCGTAATCCAGCACCGCACGGCCGGCTTCGGTCGCGATGCCGTGGCCCCAACAGGCACGCGCGTAACGATAGCCGAAATCTATGCCATAATCCTCATCGATGAACCCGCAAAGCCCGGCCAGCTGCCCGTCGGCCTTCATCCTGACAGCGAACCGGCCATAGCCATTATCCGCATATGACGCCAGCATCATATCGATATAGTCGGCTGTCTGCGCGCGCGACATCACCTTGCCGTCAATATAGCGGCGTACCTGCTGATCGGCCTCAATGGCGGCGAGGGCATTAAGGTCATCTTTGGTCAGACGGTTTATCACCAGCCTGTCGGTTTCAAGATGCATGGTCATTTCTGTTACCTCATCCCGTCCTGTCTCTGCTTTGTCGTGCGCCCGGATGTTGTGCACATGCGGATGATGATGTGTACGGCGCGCCGAGGCCATGGATTATGGCATAAAACTTGCTGGCAATCGCGCATGAAACATATGCTGCTGACAAATCCACCTGATCATCCATTTGATCATTCTGTTGCCCCCGCGCCAGCAAAAACCATTGTTGGTGCAAAGATAGCTGCCATCACCCCGGCTGCTATCACGCTTGCGGGTTTCCTAGCTTTCCAGATGCCACAGTCTTTGGCGGCGACGGCAGATGATGTGCCCTCGATCGACAATATTTGCCTTGCCGAGGCCAGGCGCGCCGAAATTCAGCACGGGATCCCCGAAGGTCTGATGCAGAGCATCACGCGGGTTGAGTCCGGGCGCAAAACCGTGACTGGTGAATACATGCCCTGGACGTGGACGCTGAATGATTCGGGTGAGGGGCTGTTCTTCGATACGCGGCAGGCCGCCTTTGATTATTTGCAGGCGGCAGTTGATGCAGGCGACCACAGTGTCGATGTCGGCTGCATGCAAGTGAATACGAAATGGCATATGGACGGGTTCTTTGAACTGGCGGATATGCTCGACCCGGTGCAGAACGCTGATTACGCTGCCAGCTTTCTGCTTGATCTGTTCGCCGCGCATCAAAGCTGGGATGGCGCTGTAAAACATTACCATTCATCTGATCCGGCCAAGAATGTTCAGTATCACGCCCGCGTTCTGGCCGAACTGGAAACCTTTCTGGCTTCGCGTGATGACAGCAACACACCGGAAATGACACAAGTCGCCACTGCCGACGTGATGCCCGCGGGTAATCGGCGCTTGCCGCTTTCGGGTGAAACAATTCAAATGGCCATCGAGCCCGAATTCGGATCAGCCGAATTTCCGCCACAACAGACCGTTGCCGCCAGCACACCAGAGACAGGTGCAGCCAATACCGACATGCCACTCAACATGGCTATACCGGGGATGGCTATACCGGCGCTTACAGCCAGTGCGGATGACGGGATTGCGCCCGATCAGGACAAGATCGTCAAGGAACGTCAGCCCTTTATTGCCCGCAATTGGGACAAGGTGGAACAATTCCGACTGATGCTGTCGCGCGAAGCCAGCTAGATAACCGTCAGGCTCTATCCATCAGGCTATACCCGTGAGGCGAAACAACCCACAAACCATTGCCCCCACCGCTGGCGATAACCATCTGCAATCAGGTTCCGGTATTCAGTTGTGGCGGCCTTGATGCTCTGTCTTGTTTCACACCCCGATTATGATATTCCGCTGCCCGACGGGCACCGCTTTCCGGCAACAAAGTTCAGCCGCATTGTCGCCCGTCTTGAAAGCGATGACGTTCTGGGTGCATTCGAACGCCTCACGCCTGAACCGGCGCTGCCAACTGATCTGGCAATCACGCAGGACCCCGGTTACATCGCCGCCATTGCCGATGGTACGCTGGATCGTGAATCCCTCAGGGTGTTGGGTCTGTCATGGAGCCAGGTTCTCGCCAACCGGTCATTTCTGGCGGTGAATGGCACCTTGCTGGCGGCGCGAAAGGCGCTTGAATTCGGGCTGGCATGCCATGCGGCCGGCGGCACCCATCACGCCCATTTTGCGCATGGCGCCGGGTTCTGCGTCTTCAATGATCTGGCCTATACAGCGGTGCGGCTTCGGCGTGAAGGCGCGGTGCGGCGGGTGTTGATTCTTGATTGTGATGTGCATCAGGGTGATGGCACCGCACGAATCTTGCAAACGTATGATGAAATTTTCACTTGCTCGGTGCATTGCGGCAAAAACTATCCGGCGCGGAAGGCCGCCAGTGATCTTGATGTCGAGATTGAGCGCGGCAACGGCGATGCGGCCTATCTTGCCACCCTGTCAGACACGCTGGATCGGCTGACAGTTCTGTGTCCCAACCCCGATCTGGTGCTGTATGATGCCGGCGTGGATGTGCACAGCGATGACCGGCTGGGGCTGCTGGATCTCAGCTATGATGGCATTCGCGCGCGTGATATGATGGTGTTGCGGCATTTTCGGGGCAGGGACGTGCCGGTCGCCACTGTGATTGGCGGCGGGTATGGTACCGACCTTGACGAGGTGGCCTTCCGCCACTCGCTCGTCTTCCACGCCGCATTGGCAGAATTCAGGGGCTAGCGTGTCACCACATCGGCGCGCGTGGCGGCGATGATATCCAGCAATGTCTGCGTATCCTCCTCCTCCAGACCCACTTCGTGGGCCGCCGCAAGAATATGGGTCAACAGCCTGTCAAAATGCGCATTCGTGATGTGATAGGCCGCATGAGCATCACGGATATCGCGGCCGCGATAGATATCGGGCCCGCCGGTAACAACGCCAAGGAAGTCCTCCACATGTTCGCGCAGCGCGTCAATGTCAACATCAACAAAGAACGGCGCGAGTTCTGGGTCCTCCAGCAGCTTGTCATAGAAAAGTTGGATATGCTGGTGGTGATCCGGCTGCCGTATTTTACCTACAGCGATGTATGCATGGCTCATGGCCCTCTGCTGGCAACCCGCATGTTTGATTTTGTGGGCGTTAAGATACAAATGCCAGTGAACAGTTCTTTTGGATCACCCCAAAGGCAGATTTACAGCCCCAGAGATTGATAGCTTTGCGCGATACGCCGAACAGCAACCATCATCGCCGCTGTTCGCAGATCGGGAGCTACGGCCTCACGGTTCCAGACATCGCTGATGACCTGATAGCTGTTACGCATGGTGTCTTCCAAGCCCGATCGCACCAGATCGATCTCCGAGCCGCCGCGCATGGCCTTGTCCAGCAGAGCCGGCGGAAAGGTGCCGCCGGTCATCATCTCCATCCCCTCAACAAGGGCGCCAAACCTGTTTTCCTCGGCACGGCGCTGCATCCTGCCAAACCGGATACGGCTGAGATTTTTGATCCACTCAAAATAGCTGACGGTCACGCCGCCCGCATTGGCATAGAGATCAGGGATGATGACCACGCCGCGATCACGCAGGATTACATCGGCCTCGGCAGAAACCGGACCGTTCGCCGCTTCGATGATCAACGGCGTCTTGATCTGGTCTGCATTCTGTTCGGTGATGACATGTTCCATCGCGGCAGGGATCAGAATATCGGCGTCAGCCTCGAGCATCTCCATCCCGCTTTTCACATAGCCGTCGAACCCGCTAACACTGCCGGTCTCAAAGATATGTGCGCGCAGTGCCGCGATATCGATGCCGGTCTGGTTGACCACCGCGCCGTCACGTTCAAGAACATGTGTGATCAGCGCGCCATCCTCTTGCGAGAGAAACAGCGCGGCGTGATAGCCGACATTGCCAAGCCCCTGAACGATAACCCGCTTGCCCTTCAGGCCGGGCGGCATTCCGCTTTTCGCCACGTCGCGCGGATGATCGAAAAATGCACGCAACGCATACTCAACACCGCGGCCTGTTGCCTCGGTCCGGCCCGCAATACCGCCCTTTGAGACAGGCTTGCCGGTCACACATGCCCAGGCATTCAGTTCAGCCGGATGCAGACGTTTGTATTCATCCGCCATCCATGCCATTTCGCGCTCGCTGGTGCCAACGTCAGGGGCGGGTACATTCTGTGACGGGTGGATCAGGTCGCGTTTGGCCAGTTCTTGCGTGAAGCGGCGGGTAATGCGTTCCAGCTCATTCGTTGTCCAGTCCCGCGGGTCGATGATCAGCCCGCCCTTTGCCCCGCCAAACGGCACCTCGACAAGGGCGCATTTATAGCTCATCAGCGCGGCAAGGGCCTCGACCTCATCCTGATTGACGTCTGGTGCAAAGCGAATGCCGCCCTTGACTGGTTCAAAATGTTCAGAATGGACCGAGCGATAGCCGGTGAATGTATGGACCTTGTCGCGCAGACGAACACCGAAACGCACAACATAGGTTGAATTCGCGACCATGATCTTGGTCGCCAGATCATCACCGACAGAATCATCAGCATTGACCGCATTCAGGCAGGATATTGCATTTCTGAAACTGGTTTCTATGGACCGTAAAAAGGCATCGCCTGCCATACTGTTTCCGGTCCGTCGCACGGACCGCCCCCCGATATTAGTTCACCGTCTAAAGCGCGGCGTTATCTGCGGGGAGCGAGTCTGTTTTTTGTTGCGTGATGGCCTGTCTTACCCCGACTTGGACCTGAGCGTATCACGAATGATAGAACTGACAAGCAATGTAAAAATTACAAGCCAACGCAAATTACACAAACAGAAGGACAGTCTCAATCGCCTGGTCAAAACTATGAAGCTCTGTTGCTATTAAACGGGCCGCATTGCCGGATTAATCAAAAAACACCACGGTATGATTATGTCAAAACCAATATAGAGGATCTGGGAAGGAAAACTTCGTCCTGACGCAAAAAATATTTTGTTTTAAAATTTTTAAAACTTTAAACATGCTAAAAGCTATGTAATTGATTTGACGTGGGCAAAACCTAATTTTTTCGAACGGCCACGTGTTCTGCAATGACAACAGGGGGTTTCGTAAATTACGTCATTTATTGTTTCATTTGCGTCGCCTTCGATTCTCAGGCCATCGCAATAACCCCAAGTCCGTAACAATGTCATTATTTGGTCTTTTATACTGATCATTCTACCATTTTGAAATTAAGTTATATAAAATTACAAAAGTATGTAATATTATTTTATCACTAACTCAACATTTAGCAGTTATGGTAATTTGAATAACAAAATCCTTTTGTTTTGTTGTTTAATGCTATTAGGTAAATTCAGTTCAGGACTGCGAAAGACCGTCAGAACTAAATTGCAATAATCATCATATTAAAGCAGGGATGAAAAAGATGAAAAAAATCGTCTATGCGATTGCTGGCCTCGCCGCTGTGACCATGGTTGGTTCGGCACAGGCTGGCACTCTGGAAGATGTACAGGCACGCGGAGTGCTGAATTGCATCGTTTCAACAGGCACACCTGGATTTTCCAATCCAGATGATAGCGGAAAATGGCAGGGTTTCGATGTTGACTTTTGCCGTGCGACTGCAGCAGCAGTGCTCGGAGATGCGGACAAAGTGAGGTACGTGTCGACAACTGGATCCAACCGTTTCACGATGCTAAACTCTGGGGAAGGTGATCTGCTGTATCGAGTCACGACTATTACTTTTCGTCGTGATGTAGATGTGAAGCTCACATTTCTTGGTGTGAATTATTACGATGGACAGGGTTTCATGGTGGCGAAAGACACAGTTGACTCGGCTCTCGAGCTCGATGGTGCTTCGGTCTGTGTTCAAGTTGGCACAACCACAGAATTGAACCTTTCTGACTATTTTCGCTCCAACGGGATGTCTTATGAAGCCATCCCAGCGAATTCATCTGATGAGACTCGTGAAGGTTTGGAATCAGGCCGTTGTGACGTGATGACAACTGACGCCTCAGCACTCGCCGCCCAGCGGTCTGCGCTGTCCGATCCGAGTAATTGGGTAATCCTGCCTGAAATTATTTCTAAGGAACCACTTGGGCCAGCTGTGCGTCAGGGCGACGACGCGTGGGCAGATCTTGTGCGCTGGGTTCTTTATGGACTAATCTCCGCAGAAGAAATGGGCATCACCTCAGCGAATGTTGGTAGTTTTGGACCAGATACCAAAAATCCACAAATTGTCCGGATGTTGGGTCTTGATGACACAGATCTTGGAGGCATGCTTGGTCTCGATAAAGATTTCCTCAAAAGAGCAATCACACAGGTTGGTAACTATGGCGAAATCTTTGAGCGGCACATTGGTGTAAACACGCCAGTTGGTCTTGAGCGCGGAGTTAATGCGCAGTGGACAAACGGTGGTTTGATTTACTCACCGCCGTTCAACTAGGTCCATTCTGAATGAAATAAAGGCACTGCGGAGAAAATCCGCAGTGCCTCATTTCTTTTTATGTGATTTGGTGGCTATTGAGCGAACTTTAATACCTAACGGACTAGGCCCACTACCATGTCAGTTGATTCCCAAATGCAATACCAACGCGGTTTCTTAAGGCGCTTTGTATACAACCGTGAAGTCAGATCAGTGGTCACACAAATAATCGTGGTCACTTTAGTTTTTGGAATTTTTTTAAAAATTGGCGAAAATTTATTAACTAATTTATCTGCAATTGGGAAAGAAATCTCTTTCGATTTCATTAATCTACCAACAAGTTATGACATTACTTTTCAGCCGTTTATAGATTACGGGCCGTCAAAGTCGCACTTTTGGGCCGCAATGGTTGGGCTTACAAACACAATGCTGGTTGCAATTAGTGGCATTATTCTTGCGACAATTCTCGGCTTTACACTTGGCGTGATGCGTCTGTCACGCAATTTTTTGGTCAGCCGCATTTCGCAGGTTTTTATCGAATTCAACCGTAATGTGCCGGTGTTGCTGCATATCCTATTCCTCTACGGCGTGATCATCCACATCCTTCCCAAGCCAAAACAGTCGATCTCGGTGTTTGACACAGCCTTCATAAGTAACCGTGGCATGTATGTGCCAAAGCCGGTGCTCAGTGATGGGTCTGGGATTGTCTTTCTGTCTTTGTTGCTTGCGATTGGCGCGATTTTTGTGCTGTCTAGATGGGCCCGCAAACGCCAACGTGAAACCGGGCAAATTTTTCCTGTCTTCTGGTCATCGGTCGGCATCGTTTTTATTGTGCCAACTCTAACCTTCTTCGCGATGGGCAGCCCGATCGATCTGGATTATCCGGTTCTGAAGGGTTTCAACTTCAAGGGCGGTGTTTCCCTGAAGCCTGAATATCTGGCTCTATGGCTGGCGTTGTCCTATTACACATCGTGTTTCATTGCTGAAATTGTACGTGGCGGCATCCTTGCCATCCACAAAGGCCAGCGTGAAGCAGCCTATGCGCTTGGTCTGACACCAAACAGGACATTGCAATTGGCGATTATTCCGCAGGCGCTTCCACTTATCATACCCCCGCTGACAAGCAACTATCTCAATCTGACAAAGAATTCATCACTGGCTGTCGCAATTGGTTATTTTGATATTGTGGCCACTATTGGCACAATATCGCTGATGCAGACTGGAAAGGAAGTCGAGACCATGGTCATTGTCTTGAGCATGTATCTCTGCCTGTCGCTCATCATTTCAGGCATGATGAATCTTCTGAACTATCGGCTGAAAATTAAGGCTCGTTGATATGATGAGGGAAAAATCATACGCTCGTGGTACGCATCCTGATCTACCGCCTCCAGTTTCGGAAGTGGGGTTGATTGGCTGGTGTCGGAAAAACTTATTTGCCACACCAGCGGATACAATTTTTACGATACTGGCGGTTTATGTGCTTTACATCATTCTGCCAGGCTTTGTGCAATGGGCATTCATTGATGCAATCTTTGTCGCAGCGAACCGTGCGGAATGCTGGGAGTTAATGGAATCCCCTGGGTCAGCAGCCTGTTGGGCATTTGCGTCTGTCCGGCTTAATCAGCTGCTCTACGGCTTCTACCCTGAAACGGAAATTTGGCGCGTTAACTTATCCTTTGTTTTTTTGTTCGTGGCGATTAGCCCGGTTCTGTTTGATAAAGTGCCTTTTCGAAAGCCCTTATTTATCTTTACAGCTCTGTATCCTTTTATCGCTGGCTGGCTGATCTTTGGGTGGTTTGCATTGCCACCTATATCATCTCAGGATATCGGAGGCCTCGCTCTTACTCTAATAATTGGCGTTACTGGAATTGCTTTTTCTTTACCTTTGGGAATCTTGCTGGCGCTCGGTCGGACTTCAGACCTTCCTGTTGTTAAAATACTGTCAGTTGTTTTTATTGAGTTTATCCGTGGCGTCCCCCTTATTGCGTTGCTGTTCATCGCATCGACCATGCTGAACTATTTTATGCCGCCAGGAACAACATTTGATCTGCTTGTGCGCGTTCTGATCATGGTCACACTGTTCGCATCAGCCTATATGGCCGAAGTGATCCGCGGCGGCATCGCTGGCATTCCAAAGGGCCAGGTAGAGGCAGCTAACGCAGCTGGCCTTTCATACTGGAAAACGATGTATTTAATTGTCATGCCGCAGGTTCTGAAAATATCAATCCCTGGGATTGTGAACACTTTCATTGGCCTATTCAAAGACTCAACTCTGGTGCTTATTATCGGAATGTTTGACCTCCTTGGCATGGGCAAAGCGGCTTTGACTAATCTGAATTGGGCTGGATTGCATCGTGAAATGTATCTTTTTGTAGCAGTGATTTTCTTCTTCCTTTGCTATGGTATGAGCCTTTATTCGGGCTATTTGGAACGTAAGCTCGACACTGAAAACAAGTTTCAGAAAAAATAGAGTTCTAGGAAAATACAATGGCAAAAAAACCGACTGGCGAAAACGTCATCCGTATCGAGGCAATGCACAAATGGTTTGGCAACTTCCACGCCCTCAAAGACATTGATCTTGAGGTTGCGCAGGGAGAGAAGATCGTCATTTGTGGCCCTTCGGGATCAGGCAAATCAACCTTGATCCGCTGTATTAACAGGCTTGAAGAACACCAGCAGGGCTTAATCAATGTTCACGGAACTGACCTGACAAGCGACCTAAAAGATATCGAAACTATCAGATCCGACGTCGGTATGGTTTTTCAGAGTTTTAATCTGTTCCCGCATCTGACGATACTTGAAAACTGCGTGCTTGCGCCAATCTGGGTGCGCCGCATGCCGCGCAAGGATGCCGAGGAGATTGCCATGGATTTGTTGGCTCGGGTTAAAATTCCTGAGCAGGCACTGAAATATCCGGGACAACTTTCTGGCGGTCAACAACAGCGTGTGGCGATTGCCCGCGCCCTTTGCATGCGCCCAAAAATCATGCTGTTTGACGAGCCGACATCAGCTCTTGATCCTGAAATGATCAAGGAAGTTCTTGATGTGATGATCGAACTGGCTGGTGACGGGATGACAATGCTTGTCGTGACCCATGAAATGGGTTTCGCGCGCAAGGTCGCCAACCGAGTGATTTTTATGGATGAGGGTGAGATCATTGAGGAAAATGATCCGGAAACATTCTTTAACAAGCCGAAGAATGACCGTACAAAGCTGTTCCTGAGCCAGATCCTGAACCACTAGAGCTGTCTTCGTCACGGTCTACACTCGTTACCGTCCAGACCTCCACGTATCAGCCAAAGCAGGTCAGTCAGGGCAGGCCAATCATGGCAGGTAAATCAGGTCGGGCCGGCCAGATGGAGGGGTTGGCGGTGCCTGGCGCGTCAGCCGTCGCCGGTTTCGATCGGTGCCTTGCTGGCACCCCATTCGGTCCAGGACCCGTCATACACGCTGACATCATCATTGCCGACAAGGCAAAGCCCCAGTGCCAATACGCAGGCCGTCACACCCGAACCACAGCTGGTAATCACACGTTGCTGGCTATCAATGCCGGCAGCGGCAAAGCGTTGCCGCAGGTCCGCTTCTGCCAGAAACCTGCCATCATCATCCAGCAACTGGTCAAACGGCAGGTTTTTTGATCCCGGAATATGACCTGAACGCAACCCGGCGCGGGGCTCGGGGGCGCTGCCTGCAAAACGTGCGGCGGCACGTGCATCAAGCAATTGCCCCAATTCACCATCACCAATTGCGCTGACGATCGCGGTATAATCGGTCACGCCAGCACCGTTCGAAGGTTTTGCCACGAAATTGCCAGGCGCACGCGGGGAGGCCCCGCCTGCTTCAAGCGGGCCATCAATGCCACGCCACGCTGCCAGACCACCATCAAGAACCGATACCCTGTCATGCCCGAACAGCCGCATCATCCACCATCCGCGGGTGGCAGGCTTGATCGCCGAATCATCATAGAACACCACGTGGCTGTCGCTGCTTACACCAAGCGCCCGCATCGCCACAGCAAATTCATCAGCTGAAGGCACCATGTGGGGCAGGGGATTTGACTGGTCGGCAATCGCATTGATATCAAAGTGCGTCGCACCCGGGATATGGGCAGCCTCAAACTCGGCAACCGGATCACGGTTCACAGTCGGCAGATGATATCCGGCATCAAACACAATCACGTCGGCAAGGTTGTCGCGCAGCCAGTCAGCTGTCACCAATGGTGATGTCATGTCATGCCTCCATCCAGGCTGGAACCGGCAGGTCTTTGGACCGCAGAAAATCGGGGTTCCACACCTTTGACTGATACCGCTGACCACTGTCACACAGGATCGTGACGATCGTGTGACCTGGCCCCATTTCACGCGCCAGTTCAACCGCGCCCGCAATATTGATGGCGGTGGACCCGCCCATGAACAACCCTTCATTGACCATCAGATCATAGATCAGCGGCAAGGCATCGGCATCGGCAAGGCGAAACGCCGTATCGATCGGTGCCTCGGCAAGATTTGCCGTGATCCGTCCCTGACCAATACCCTCGGAAATGGAATTGCCGTCTGCCTTCAATTCTCCATGCATGTAGTGATGCCAGAGTGCAGATCCTTCGGGGTCGGCAAGGGCTATCCGTATTTCGGGGTTCTGTTCTTTCAGAAATTTACCAACACCGGCAATGGTGCCGCCTGACCCCACAGCACAGGTGAATCCGTCAATCCGGCCATCTGTCTGCTGCCAGATTTCAGGCCCGGTTGTCTGATAATGGCCCAGCATGTTTGCCGTATTGTCGAACTGGTTGGCCCACAGCACACCGCCATCATGGTTCGCGGCCAGTTCATTTGCCAGCTGTTCCGAATAGCGCACATAGTTGCCAGGGTCCTTGTAGGGCTTTGCCGGCACAAGCCGCAAATCTGCCCCGAACAGGCGCAGCACATCTTTCTTTTCCTGACTTTGTGTTTCAGGCATGACGATCACCGTGTGATAGCCTTTGGCATTGCCGACCATTGTCAGGCCAATGCCCGTATTGCCCGCAGTGCCTTCAACGATGATCCCCCCCGGCGCAAGGTGACCGTCAGCTTCGGCTCCTTCAATGATTGCCAGTGCTGCCCTGTCCTTGACCGAACCGCCCGGATTCATGAATTCCGCCTTGCCATAAATATCGCAGCCAGTCGCGTCCGAGACAGCTTTCAGGCGGATCAAGGGTGTGTTGCCGATGGCATTCAGCAGGTCCTGCCTGCCGGTATTGTGATGCATTGTCTTTTGTTCCCTTCAGGACCTGAATGTAAGGCCGCCAGCTGATTTGTAAATGGGCACCAGCCATTGTAACTGCCAGTCAGGCCGTCAGATATTAGTTCACATAATCGTCCGGCGGCCATGTTTATGTCCGGCAGTGCCTTACGGTCACGAGATTGCGAGTTGCCAGACAGTTGAGACTTGCCAGACAGTTGAGACTTACCAGACAGTTGCGACTTGGCAGACAGGGTTAGCGATGCAATAGTTGCCACAGAAAGGCGCATAAATGGCTCGCATAACACTGTTTCGGCATGCAAAGGCCGAATATCCGCTGGCTGGCAAGGATGATTACAACCGGACCCTGGCACCGCGCGGGCGCCGCAATGCAGACCGTATGGGACGGTTCATCCTTGAAAACAACCTCATTCCCGATCTGGTCATCGTGTCGGGTGCCGCCCGCACGCGTGAGACATATGACAGGGCGTCTGTCCACTGGCCTTCGCTGCCAACGATCTTTACCGACAGCATCTATGAGGCCAGTGCCACCACAATACTGACAGCGATTGAGGCGCATGGCGGTGATCTGCAGAACGTGATGGTCATCGGGCATAACCCCGGCCTTGCTGTTCTGCTGCATCATCTTGTCGATTCCAGCATTGCGCATACTGATCTGTCGCATTTTCCCACAAGCTGTGTTGCCGACATCGTGTTCGATGCCCCCTCAATCAGCGAGATCGACATTGAAGCCGGGCGGTTGTGCAGCTTCATGCGCGTGCGCGAATTGCGCGACTGATTACACATCCACAGCCAGGTTCCTTCGCCACATTTCCATTTTTCTGTCTATATCTATCTGACAAACATATCTGTTTGACAAATTTGTTTTAGCGTATTAAACCGCTATCACACTGAAACTTAATATTGGCATCGCGACATGAAGCGGGACCAGATCAACAAGGCGCATGAGGCAGACCTGTATGAGGCAATCCTTCAGCTTGATACGCTGGCGGAGGTGGAAAGCTTTTTTCATGACCTGTGCACGCCAGCCGAACTTGAAGGGCTTGTAGATCGCTGGCGTGTCGCCCAAATGCTGGTTCAGAAAATGCCTTACAGGCAGATCGCTGCCGAAACCGCCGTCAGCACAGCAACAATCGTCCGTGTTGCGCGGTTCCTGAATAATGGCAATGACGGTTATCGCACAATCATGCGCCGCATGGGCAAGATCTGAGCATTAACCGGAATACGGAGCAGCCACCATGTTATCCAAATCAAGTCGCACTGACGGTCGTCTGAAAATAGCTATTCAAAAGAATGGCCGGCTTTCCGAGAAAAGCTTTGCACTTCTTGAAAAGGCGGGAATTTCGTTGCAAAAAAGCAAAGACCAGCTGCTGTGTCGGGCGCACAATTTTCCGCTCGACATCTTTCTGGTCCGTGATGACGACATTCCGGCCTTCCTTGAAAAGGAAGTCTGCCAGCTTGGTATTCTTGGCCAGAACACCTTGCTTGAAACCAAAGCGCTGGACCCCCAGCAATTTGGTGGTCTTGATCAGGTGTTGCCCCTTGGGTTCGGGCGATGCCGCCTGTCCATTGCGGTGCCCAATGACATGCCATATAAGGGTGTTGCCGATCTGGCAGGTTTGACGATTGCCACATCCTATCGTGGCTTGTTGTCAGCGTTCCTGTCCGAACACGGTATTGATGCGCAGATCGTCACCATGGAAGGCGCTGTTGAAGTGGCGCCGCGTACGCATCTTGCCGATGCCATCTGCGATCTTGTTTCCACCGGAAACACGCTGATTTCCAACGGGTTGCGTGAAGAGGATATCATCCTTGAATCACAGGCTGTCATCATCCGGAACAATGAGATGGACGCCGATGCAGCTGCCCTTTGTGACAAGCTTCTGGCCCGTGTCACCGCTGTTCTGCGCGCCGAAAACAGCCGCTATATCATGTTGAATTCGCCGACAGCCGCGCTGGAGGAGATCAAGTCCATCCTGCCCGGCTCGCAGTCACCAACTGTCATGCCGCTGCAAGGGCGTGACGATATGGTGGCCGTGCATGCTGTGTGCGAGGAAGAGGTGTTCTGGTCAACCATGGAAGATCTGAAATCCCGCGGTGCAAGCTCGATCCTCGTCGTACCAATCGAAAAAATGCTGGACTGAATAACGCGCAGACAAGATGGAACCTCACCATGACAGCTCAGGAACTTGAAAATTCAGGCAAGGCGGAACAAGCCGGCATGGCGCAACGCGCGCGGCCGGAAATCCGTGATATGAAAGGCTATGCATCGGCCAGATCCCTTGTTGCCGAAAGCGGATCAACGATCTTTCTGGATGCGAATGAATGTGCGTTTGAACCCTTCATCGGCGCCGAAGGGCTGGCCCGCTATCCGATGCAACAACCACAGGCGCTGGTGCAGGCCTTTTGCACCTGGCTGGATATCTCATCACGCAACCTGACACTGACCCGCGGCGCTGATGAGGCGATAGACTGCCTTGTGCGGGCGTTCTGCGTGCCCGGCAGTGACAACATCATCATCTGCCCGCCAACTTTTGCAATGTATGCACAATCAGCAGCCATTCAGGGGATTGAGGCGCGTGCTGCACCACTTGACAGTTCCTTTGATCTGAATATCAATAAAATAACAGAACATGCTGATAAAAATACAAAAATTGTGTTCGTCTGTTCCCCAAACAATCCGACAGGCAATCTGATGTCGGAAGACCGGATTATCGATCTGTGCAACCGGCTGGCTGGTCGGGCCCTTGTCGTGGTGGATGAAACCTATATCGATTACGCAACTGCCGACAGTCTGATCGCCGGGCTTGAGTCGCATGCCAATCTTGTTATTTTGCGCACCTTGTCGAAGTCGCATGCGGCAGCCGGGCTCAGGCTTGGGGCGGCGGTTGCGCGTCAGGATGTCAGTGAACTGATGGCCAAGGTGCTGGCACCTTATCCATTACCGCAGCCGGTTATCAGCACAGCCTTGACCATCATGACACCTGCCAATCAGCAAAGACTGGCTGAAAAGCGCGCTGATATGCTGCAACGCCGTAAGGAATTTGCTGGCGCGATTGCCGCCATCGATGGTGTCGAAACCGTATTTCCATCGGATGCCAATTATCTGCTGGTACGGGTGTCTGATGCTGACGGCCTGTGCGCCGCGGCCCGCAAGGCCGGAATCATTCTGCGTAATCAGTCACACCAGCCGGGGCTTGCCGGATGCATTCGTATCTCGATTGGCAGCGCGGATGACATGGCGCGCGTGCTGGCCTTTATGCGCGGCGAGGACGGTGAACAACCGCCGGCAGAGCGTGTGGCATCCAAGGTACGTAAAACCAGCGAGACAGCCATTGCCGTATCGGTAAACCTTGACCGCAAGGGACCTGTTTCCATCAATACAGGCGTTGGTTTTTACGATCACATGCTGGACCAGATCGCCAAACATGCCGGCTTTTCAATGACCCTTGAATGCGATGGCGATCTGCATATCGACCCGCATCACACCATTGAGGATTGCGCGATTGCGCTGGGTACAGCCCTGCGTGAAGCCCTTGGTGACAAGCGCGGGATCGGGCGATACGGCTTCTGCCTGCCCATGGATGAAGCGCTGGTCACCGTCGCGCTTGATCTGAGCGGGCGATATTACCTTGATTTCAAGGCGGACTTTCCGAGCGACCATGTTGGCGACCTGCCGACAGACATGATTGAGCATGTCTTCCGTTCGCTTGCCGAGAACATGCAGGCGAATCTGCATATCGAGGTAACGGGCGAGAATGCCCATCACATGGTTGAAGCCTGTTTCAAGGGGTTTGCGCGGGCGCTTCGTCAGGCCATCCGCCTTGACGGGGCTGAATTGCCCAGCACCAAAGGCATGCTGTAGGAGAGGCGTTGATGATTGCGATTATCGATAGTGGCGGCGCAAATATCGCCTCGGTCATGTTTGCGCTTGAACGCTGCGGTGCGAACGGAACCCTGACTGCTGACCCCGATGTCATCATGTCAGCCGACAAGGTGATCCTGCCGGGCGTCGGCGCGGCCCCGGTGGCGATGGACAGATTGCGGCAGGCGGGCCTGCTGGATTGCATCCGCTCTCTGAAACAACCGGTGCTTGGCATCTGTCTTGGGATGCAATTGCTGTTTGACGAGTCGGAAGAAGGCGCAACACCGCTTCTTGGTGTTATCCCGGCGCGCGTCGATGCGTTCGATGCGGCAAGCGGCCTGACCGTGCCCCATATGGGCTGGAACCGGCTGCAGCCAACACCCGGCGGGGCGGACCACCCGTTGCTTCAGGGGGTTGAACCCGGGTCACATGTCTATTTTGTTCACAGCTATGCCGCTCCGGTCACTGCCGACACTGTGGCCAGTTGCAGCTATGGCGTCGATTTCACGGCGTTGACCTCACGCGGCAATTTCATGGGTGCGCAGTTCCATCCCGAACGGTCGGGCCCGGTCGGCGCACGCATTCTGCAGAATTTTATCGATCTTTAGGAAAGGATCAGTCAGCTCACATGATTATCTATCCGGCAATTGATCTGATCGGCGGCGCGGTTGTCCGCCTTCACAAGGGCGACTTTGCGCAACAGACCACATATGGCACCGACCCTGTTGCGGTTGCCAGATCCTATGCTGATGCGGGCGCGCACTGGTTGCATCTGGTTGATCTTGACGGCGCAAAAGACCCGGCCAACCGGCAAACCGGCGTGATCGCTGACATCATCACCGGATCAGGCCTGAAAGTGCAGACCGGCGGCGGCATTCGCAGCCGCGAGGATGTTGCGGCATTGCTGGCTGCCGGGGCCAGCCGGATTGTGATCGGCTCGCTTGCTGTGCGTGACCATGATGCGGTGGCTGCCATGATCCGCGACTTTGGCAGTGAGACCATCTGCCTTGCTGCCGATGTCATCCGCCGAAATAACAGATTCATGATCGCCGTATCCGGCTGGCAGGAAGCAAGCGATCTTGGTCTTGATACTTTTATTGACGGCTTTGCCGATGCTGGTCTTATCCATGTGTTGTGCACCGATATTGACCGTGATGGCACCATGACAGGACCCAACCGCTCGCTCTATGCCGATGTGAAGGCACGGTTTCCCTCGATCCAGCTTCAGGCCTCTGGTGGTGTCAGCGGGATTTCTGATCTGGACGGGCTTGGTACCGACGGGGTGATCATCGGGAAGGCCATCTATGAAGGGGTGATCGACCTTCGGCAAGCACTGGCATTGGGGGAGACACAATCATGCTGACCAAACGGATCATCGCCTGTCTGGATGTGCGTGACGGTCGCGTTGTCAAAGGGGTCCAGTTCCGAAATCACCGTGACATGGGGGATATTCTGGAACTCTCGCAACGCTATGCGGATGAGGGCGTGGACGAACTGGTATTCTATGACATCACCGCCAGCAGTGATGGCCGCGTTGTCGACAAGAGCTGGGTCAACAAGGTGGCGCGGCGGATCAATATTCCGTTCTGCGTGGCGGGCGGCATTCGTAGCGTCGATGATGCAAAAGCGATCCTGAATGACGGGGCTGACAAGATATCGGTCAATTCACCAGCCCTGGAAAATCCTGAATTCATCACAACCCTGGCGCATGCGTTTGGAACGCAATGCGTTGTTGTCGGGATCGACAGTCGGTGCGAAACCGATGATGAAGGCAACAACAAATATGTTGTTTATCAATACACTGGAGATGAAACCAAAACCATTTCCTCAAAACGTGACACAGTTGAATGGGCGCGCGAAGCTGCGGGCCGCGGAGCTGGCGAAATTGTCCTGAACTGTATGAATAATGACGGGGTAAAGCGCGGCTATGATCTGCAGCAGCTGGCGCTTGTTCGCAGCGCTGTTTCGGTGCCGGTCATCGCATCGGGCGGGGCCGGCGACTATGCGCATTTTGCAGATCTTTTTGAACATACCGGGATCGATGGCGGCCTTGCTGCCTCGGTCTTTCACAGCGGCCAGATACCGGTGCCAAAGCTGAAGCAGTATCTGAAAGACCGCAATATCGAAGTGAGGATCTGACAATGGCCGATACGCCTGATCGCGGCCCGCTGCCGCTGACAAATGACATGGCTGATCGCATTGACTGGAAAAAGGGAGACGGGCTGGTTCCGGCGATTGTCCAGAATGCCGAAGATGGCCAGGTTCTGATGCTTGGATACATGAACCGTGACGCGCTGATGGCAACGCTGGAAAGCGGTTATGTCACCTTCTACAGCAGGTCGAAGAAACGGCTGTGGATGAAGGGGGAGAGTTCTGGCAACAGGCTGGCATTCGTCGATGGCGCTATGGATTGTGATGGTGACACGCTGCTTGTGCGTGTGCGGCCTGCCGGGCCAGCCTGCCATACGGGTGCGCGCACCTGTTTTGGTGACAGCCTGCCACAAGGTGCCGGTTTTCTTGCTGCACTGGACGAGCTGGTTCGTGACCGCCGGGCTGAAATGCCCGAGGGCAGTTATACGACGTCACTGTTTGATGCCGGCAAGGCCCGCATCGCGCAGAAGGTTGGCGAGGAGGGCGTCGAGCTGGCCTTGGCACGGATGAAGGATGATCGGGCTGAAATCGCAAATGAAGCTGCCGATCTGGTGTATCACATGCTTGTGCTTCTGGCTGACTGTGACATGCAGCTGGATGATGTGATCACCATTCTTGCCGACCGTCACAAGGCGTGAATGCTGCCCGTTTTTGCTATTAATCACACCAAATTTTCAACTGGCAGGTCTGTATAGATTGCGTGCACTATCGAGAGGTGCCGACTGATGGCATCTGTGCGCTTACCTGTCAGCTATTTCGCATTCACCCTAAACATAATCGAAAAATCGCCGTTACCCTGAGTGACGAAGTTGATCATGTTTTATCTCTCTCTCTGTTTTACCTCATTCGTCATCGCCCATTTCGATCGCATGACGGATACCCCCGCCGGCCTGGCCGGTGGGGGTTTTTTTTATTCGATCCAGCCTTTGCGACCGGGCGGCTTGATATCATCCTTCATCATGCGGCTGAACGTGTCGGCAAGGGCGTTGCCCCGCTGCCGTTTTTTCTTCATCGCCGGATCGAGCCGGATGATAATATCACCATCGCTATAGACTTTTGGCGCGCTGTAGGCGCTGTATTTCTCGGTCAGTGCCGCAAGGGCAGCCAGAAACTCAGATTCTTGCTGTTCATCATCCATAATCAAACCCCGGCATGAACGTCAATGGCCATGGAAACACCGTCAGGGTGCTGGTCATGCAAGTATCGTGTCAGTTTGCCCGTCATGCCGTCAATGCAGCCGCGGCATATTGCGCCCCTTTTCATCATACGCGCGGCGATCTGATACGCTGCGCACACAGCCGGGACGGGTTTTACTGATGACACAGGTTTGACCATCGCGCCGGAAATACCTAGCCTGTAGGGGTGAGCGACAGCAGCAGGATCAGGGTATGAATGACCGCGACCATGAACAACAATTCCTCAGCACGCCCGAAAGCGACAGGCTGATGGCTTTCAGCATGGCGCTGGCAACTGAATTATGGGTAACGCGTGCACGCTTGCACCGGCTGGAAGGCAAGCTTCAGGCATCCGGGCATCTGCCTGACGGCGCGCTGGATGATGCGCCTGATGATGCAGAACGCGCTGCCATGCAACCCGATCTGGAACGGTTTGTAAGCGGGTTGATGGCCACCCTGAAGGGCGAACAGGCTTCGGTGCCGGCAAGCGACGACATTCTCCAACGCTTTGTGTAAACATTTTATGTCTTGAAGGGCTTTATTCTTATGAGAGAACAGGATTTTGTTGCTGGTCAGGATTTTCTGCTTGCCGTCAAAAAGCAATGGACCACGCATATGTATCCGGCGCTGAAAGACAAGTATGAGGATGCAGGTCCGGAAGATGATGTTGCCACCATAGCCGCGCATATGGACACCAACACAGACTACCGGCTGTTTGCCTGGTTTGAACGTCATCTCCAGAAGATGAAATATAGCGGCAGCTATGGTCTGGCACCCTATCACCGTGAACGCCAGGACGCGCTGGTCGACGCACTTCTCGAACCACTGACACCTGATGCACTGCAGCTTGACGAACATTTCGAACAGCCTGCCTATTACACATCCGTTGATATCCATCAGCATCCGGGCGGTGTCTGGTCTGAGCCAGTATCAGGTTTGATCTATGAACGCGGTGCCCGCACAACCACACCACTTCTGAATAAATCCCACCGTGATCTGCATGACCGCTTTACCGACTCGGTGCTTGGCGATGAGCGGTTGACCACTGAGGCACCCGACATTCTCGATCTGGGATGCGGCTTCGGTAAATCGACCCGCCCCTTCTGGACAGCATTACCAGGCAGCCATATCACAGCTGTTGATCTGGCAGCGCCATGCCTGCGTGTGGCCGCAAGCGAGGCAGCGCGTGACAGCCGTGACAATATGGTTTTCAGGCAGGCTGATGCCCGCCATACCGGATGCGCTGATGAATCGGTTGATCTGGTGACATCGACAATGTTGCTGCATGAAATGCCTGACACCGCACGGCGTGAAATGTTTGCTGAAAGCTGGCGTGTTTTGCGCCCTGGCGGTATCGCTGTTCATCTGGATTTCTGGTTGCTGCCAACCCCCTTTGACCGGTTCATCATGGAGGGCCATAGCAAGCGGAATAATGAACCGTTCATGAAAGCGTTGTTCGACAGTGACCTGCCCGGGGATTTGCGCGAAACCGGCTTTGTCGATATCGACATTGCTGCGTTCAGCGAGGCCGACGGGATTGATCCCCTGAGCGCCCCGTTCTGGCGTTTTCCGTGGACGCGTATCGCGATGATGAAGCCGAAGTGACAAAGATGAGGAAAGGCAATGACACATAACGACAAGTCAAAGGACAGGCTATCCAAACTGAAAGCAGAGGAACGCGCCCGCATGCGGCGCGGTGATGCCTTGCGCAACCTTGCTGAGAAGCGCTCCGGCTCGCTTGACAACAAGGTGCAGACCGTTCGCACCATTCATCACGCTGACAAAAGCCTTCTTGTCTCGGCGATCACGCGCATGATGGCAAAGGACAACTAGCCAGGAAGAGATCAGCCAGCGGAACGACGGTCCAGCAGAAATCCGCGGAAAAAAGCCGACAATTCTGCTGTTTCATCAAGTGGCAGGACATGCGCCACATATTGATCTGGCCGTACAATCACCATGCAACCTTCTTTGCGGTCGATGCCCCGCATGTCGAAGATATCGGCAGCGTTCTTGAAATCTGGACAGAACGCCTTTTCCTGGTCAATCAGTCCGAAGCGGCCTTTTGGCGGGCGCAGAATGGCTGGCAAATCACCAAGATTGATATCCCTGAACCCGCATTGCAAAACGCCGCGCACATCTATCACAGCGTCGTGATCCTCACCCGCTGCGGTATGCGCCATAACCGGCGATGATGGATCAGCCTCAAGAAAATCACACAGATGCTTCAACCGGCTGTCATCAGAAGAGGGGTGATTGCCATCCGCAAACAGAAACAGCCGCCACCGCCCATCAGCGCGGATACTGTGACCAAGCTGCATCGGCTTTGCATCGGCCAACCGCACAACAGGCGCAGAATGAAACCGCATGCCGATATCAAAACCGGTTGCCAGATTCTGCCATGTCGCGGCCCCTGTCAGCGATGATTGCGAATAACGCACCGACAGGCCAGCGGTGTAGCGGCCATGCTCAACGAAATATTTCTGGAATTTGGGCGTGTTGCCGACTTCACGTGATTGTTCGGCGAGGATTTTTGTCCATTCCTGATCAAATGCGATAAGCTGGTGCGCCACCGCCGCGCGTTCACCCGAATAGCTGCGCAGCAGATCAGGGTTTGATCGCCCTTGAATGACAGCGGCCAACTTCCAGCCCAGATTGAAGCTGTCACCCATCGAGACATTCATCCCCTGACCGGCCTTCGGGCTGTGCGTGTGGCAGGCGTCACCCGCAATGAAAACCGAGGGCAGGGGAGCGTCGGGATCTTCGTCTGCATTGTCGAATTTGTCGGTCAACCGCTGGCCAATCTCGTAGACCGACCACCAGATCGTGTCTTTCACGTCAAATTTATGTGGCCGGAAGATTTGCTGCGCGGCGGCAATCAAATCCTCGAGGCTGATATTGCGGTTGCGAACACGTTCACCTTCGCCAAGGGTTTCCATCTCGACATAGATGCGGGCCATATAGCCGCCTTCGCGCGGAATGATCAGCAAGGCACCACTGCCAGCTGCCTGTATCAGGGTCTTCTGGCGAATATCCGGAAAGTCTGTGACAGCCAGAACATCCATCACGCCCCACGCCTTGTTGGCGGAATCACCTTTCAACTCCAGCCCCATGGCACCGCGAACCGCGCTGCGCGCACCATCACAGCCGACAAGATAGCGCGCCTTCACAGTTTCACGTATTTCGCTCATCTCTCCGGTATCAGGGCTTTCGATCTTGTGGATCAGCACGGCTGTTACCGGATGGGTGTCACCCGGGGTGATCGTCAGGCTGTCCAGCCTGCGGTTATAATCAGGCTGCAGGCGATGCGGAGAACGCTGCATCACATCCAGATACATGTCATGCACACGCGCCTGGTTCAAAATCACATGCGGCATCTCTGACATGCCGTCTTCAACATCCTGAATGCGGCCAGTGCGGATAATCTGGTCAGCCGCTTCTGGATCGCTTTTCCAGAAGGTTGTCTCGTTCACCCAATAGGCTTCGCGCATGACCTTGTGGGCAAAGCCGAACGCCTCGAACATTTCCATGGACCGGCAGGACACACCATCAGCCTGACCCTTTTGCATCGGGCCGGGCTTGGACTCGACCAGCCGTGTGGTGATATCCGGAAACGCAGACATCTGCGCCGCCAATGTCAGGCCGGCTGGCCCACTGCCTACAATCAGCACATCAACAGCTTCGGGCAGTCCGTCAGACTGGGCGGGCGTTGCAGCTGGTGAGATATCCGGATCGCCCGGCTGAAAGCCGTTCAGGTGAAATTGCATGAGATGAACCGTAGATGACTAAATGTGAGGAAAACCCTATCAGGGATGGTGTGATCGGCAAATGCGTTAATGTGACCGGATTTCAGGCACAGGAGGCGGGTGTCCTGCCAAAACCGGTTCAATTTCCGGCAGATCACATCAAATGTCAGCAGATCAATTGTTCTACTTTATCTGCGCCGTTTCCAGAATATCCACTCCTTGCATCTTCCAGAAATGCAGCAGATCAATGAAGATCCAGTTTTCTGCCAGCTTGTCACCGTCACGGCGATACAGATCGATAACGCGGAATTCGCCAGGCTTGCCAGTTGCTGGCCGTCCCATGAAATCGCCTGCGAGTTTGGCGGTAAAGTTTGGCCACCCGAAGAATCCGCCAAAATGCCCCTCTGTCACGCGGCAGATATGGCGAGTCTTTGACCGGTCGGCAAAGGCGGCACGGAATGGGCCTGAATGCTGTTCTGCATAGCGTTCAATTGTGTAGGTGGACCCGATACCGGCAGGGCCCCACCACATCATATCCTCATGCCAGGTGCGGCGCAGCTCGTCCTCAAGGCCCATCCCGCTGTCCCATTGGCCAAGGTCAGTGATCATCGCATTGATTGCATCACGCGTTTTTTCTCCCTCTGCAGCAGGTTGCGGGCCAAACAGCAAGCCGTCATGGGTCATCGGGCCCGGCTGCACCAGATGTTCACCCGTTTGCGGCGGGAAAGGGGTCAAGCCGGCCTGCATCATCAGATGCGGGATATCAAAATACATCGCGGTTTCTGCAATTTTGCCATCGATGATCCTGTTGAATTCCGCATATCGCAGCATTGCGATCTTGCGGGTAGGGGCGATGCCAAGCCACGGCGCATCAAACAATCCTGTCAAATGCCCCATCGAAACCACCCAGACACTGGAATAATCATCCATCTGGTTGCGTCCGGCAAAGAAGATATCCATCCGGCGTTGCAGCGACGAGAGCGATGTTTTCAGCGGGTCCCAGAAAGAACTGGCCACCGATGCAGATGAGGTGTGAACGTCAAATGGATAGAATCCTCGCCAGATGTAATCCGCTACAACAGCGCCTTTCAAGACGCCTTCAACCTCACCCGGCCTGGCCGAATCAAGCGCCTCATAAAATTCGAGAACAATATTTTTTTCTTGCTGAAAATCAGACATTTAAGTCACATACCTAGGAAGTATATAAAGCTGCAGGATAAAATTGCATTCGTATGCAAAATCAACTTGCCAAGCAGGTTATCAGCTGTCTACTGTTTTTCGGATTTGGTCTATCAATCCGAGGTTTTGCAGTCTGCACTACGTCGCCGGCTGCCAGATTTTGCAGTCGGGCGGCAGATTGACCCGGCGCATGGCCAACAGACTAGCATCCTAACACGAGGGAGTGAACGTGATGTATATGAGAACACTTGTCGCGGCCGGCACCATGGCCGTAATGTCCAGCTCAGCCTATGCCGGATGTGGCATTTACGGCTCTGTTAAAGTTCTAGCCAACGACTTTCCGGCTACCCAGGCCGTTTCTGCAGCTATGCGCGCATGCGATGGTGGCAGCGCTGATATCACCGTAAACCTGAACAAGGACCACAAGGACCTGATCGTTCCGGCTTTTACAGCTAATCCACCTGAATTCACCACATCGCATGTCACCAACAGCACACTTGTTGCTGTGATGAATGACGGTCTGGCCATGCCGCTTGATGATCTGATCGCCAAGCATGGTGCTGGCATTCAGGACATGCAGAAAGTGACAATCGACGGCAAGGTCATGGCGATTGCCTTCATGGCGAACGCCCAGCACCTGTTTTATCGGAAGGACATCCTCGACGCTGCTGGCGTTGGTGTGCCAACCACCTATGAAGAGGTGCTTGCTGCAGCTGAGGCCATCAAGTCCAAGGGTCTGATGGACTATCCGATCGGCGGCACATACAAGGCCGGCTGGAACCTTGGCGAAGAATTCGTGAACATGTATCTCGGTCATGGCGGTGCGTTCTTCAAGCCCGGCACAGCCGAACCGTCAGTCAACAATGCCAAAGGCGTTGCAACGCTTGAAATGATGAAGGCGCTGACAGGTTACATGAATCCTGACTACCTGACCCATGACTCCAACGCCATTCAGGCTGAGTGGGAGGCTGGCAACATTGCGCTGACAAACCTCTGGGGTTCACGCGCCGGTGCCGTTACCGATGGTGAGGGTTCAACACCAGAGATCGAAAGCAACACCATGTTTGCAGCCGCAACATCGGTTGCTGGTGGTTCGGTTCCGTCAACCACACTGTGGTGGGATGGTTTCGCAATTGCCAAGAACGCTTCTGCTGCTGACGCCGAGGCGAGCTTTGTTGCGATGATGCAGGGCCTGTCTTCGGACATGGCTGCTGCCAATGCAAGTGACGCCAACTGGCTGATCGCCGGTTCAGAGCCGCGCGCAGCGGGTGTTGGCGTGGTTGCTTCGGCTGCTGGTGGTGCGTCACCATATCCGATGCTGCCATGGATGGGCGCAATGCATGGTGCCCTTGGTGCCGAGATTGCCGATTTCCTGCAGGGCAATGAAAGCGCCGAGCAGACACTGGCTGACATCGAAGCTGCCTACACCGCAGCTGCCACAGAAAAGGGCTTCCTGTAGGCCTTGTGAATAAAGGCGGAGAGCGCACGACGCTCTCTGCCATTTTTTAATCTATTCCCACATGCAGCCAACAAGACGGGCAAGATGCCGCATCGTACCTTTCTGACATTTATCTGGCCTTCCGCTCTTGCGATGCTGCTGTTTATCGCCCTGCCGATCATATCGGTCGGTGTGCAGTCGCTGCATATCGAGCATGAGCAGGTTGTCGAGACGGTCAAGAATTGCGGGCCCTTCGGATGCAAGGAAGTTGAGGTCATCAACGCAGATGCCACCGCCCAGTTGCAGGCGGACAAGCCTCTTGGACGCTTCAACGGGCTTGGCACCTACACCAACCGGAACCATCTGGCATTTGAGGAAATTTCAGCGGCCATGCAGGCTGGCGGTGGGCCCGGTGCCTTTTTCGGCGCAGTTTTCAATCTGCCTTTCTACAAGGCACTGGCTTTCACGCTGACCTATACGTTTGTTGTGACGCCGTTTGTCCTCATTCTGGGCTTTTTCATCGCCCTGTCCGTCAACAGGCTTCCCGGCGTTGTAAAGGGGCCAACGATTTTCGTGTCGCTTCTGCCGATGATTGTCACACCTCTGATCGGATCACTGATCCTGTTCTGGATGATTGACTCACGCGGCATTATTGGCGGGACGCTGCAGCTGATTTTCGATGACCCCGACCTGTCGCTGAAAGCTTCGCCAGCTCTCACATGGATCACGTTGATCATTTATGGCGTCTGGCATCATGCGCCCTTTGCCTTTGTCGTTTTCTATGCCGGCCTGCAGACAGTGCCCAAGGATACGCTGGAAAGCGCCATGATTGATGGTGCCTCACGCTGGCAAAGTGTTGTGCATGTTGTTTTGCCGCATCTGGCACCGCTTGTGGTGTTCATTGCGCTTATTCAGCTGATGGACAATTTCCGGGTCTTTGAGCCTGTGGTCGGTTTCAATGCAGAAGCCAACGCCACGTCACTGTCATGGATCATCTACAATGATTTGCGGGGCAGCGATGGCACAACGCTGTTCAGTTCTGCGGCGGCCACATCGATGCTGACCATCACCGGGGTGTGCATTCTGCTGGCACCTGTGGTGCTGCGTACCTGGCGCGACAATCGGCAACGCGCGTGAAGGGGGCAACTGACAGATGACACGATCACCCTTATGGCTTTCCGTTCTCAGCCTTGGCTTTCTCGCCTTGTGGATATCTGTTGCATCGGTGCCATTCCTGTGGACCTTGTGGGGCAGCTTCAAGGTTGAGGCAGATTTCTTCTCAAAACAGGATTGGCGCTATGCACTGCACGGTATTCGCACGATGGCGGAAACCGGCGGGGCCTTTACCGGTGCCGGATATGAAGGTGCCTGGATCAAAGAGGAATTCTGGAAGGCCACAATCAATACGGCGATTATCACATGTTCGGTTGTCACAATATCGCTGACGCTGGGCACACTCGGCGGTTATGCGCTGGCACGTTCCGGGTTCAGATACGCGTTCTGGATTTTGATTATCGCACTGATCTTTCGGGCAATGCCGCATATCACGCTTGTTTCAGGCTATCTGCTGCCGTTCTTCCAGTTGAACATCTGGGGCCATCTGACAACCACGATCATCGTCATGGTGGCAATCAACCAGCCCTTTACATTGTGGATGCTGCACAGCTTTTTTCTGAACATTCCAAAGGATCTGGATGAAAGCGCGATGGTTGACGGCTGCACACGGTTTCAGGCGTTCCGCTATGTCATCATTCCGGTGATGTGGCCGGGCGTGATCACCACCGGCCTGTTCAGTTTCCTGCTGGCCTATAACGATTTTGCGCTGACCGCGCTGCTGCTGACCGAACAGAACCAGACCATGGTGCCAAAGATTGCCGGCTTCCTCGGCAATGCGCAGGAGCAGGGAAATGTTATGTATGCCGTCTCGGCAGTTGTGTCGGCCACAGCACCGCTGTTCGTTCTTGTGATGGTGTTCCAGCGGCAGATTGTCAGCGGGCTTACGGCCGGCGCAGTCAAGGGACAGGGAGCTGGAGATGGCTGGTATACGACTGAAAAATCTGACAAAACGATGGGGCAGCTTCGTCGGTGTCGATAATTTCGATCTTGAGATTGCCGATCAGGAATTTCTTGTCCTGCTGGGCCCGTCAGGGTGCGGCAAGACAACGACAATGCGGATGATTGCCGGTCTTGAAGAGATCACCGGCGGCGAGGTGCAGATCGACGGGCAGGTTGTGAATGGTCTGGAACCAAAGGACCGCGACATCGCCATGGTGTTTCAGTCTTATGGCCTCTATCCGAACATGAATGTGTACGAAAATATCCGCTTTCCGCTGAAGGTACGAAAGGTTGACCCCGCAACACATGATGCGCGCGTGCGCCGTGCCGCATCAATGGTTGAGCTTGACGAATTCCTGCACCGTCGGCCAGCCCAGCTGTCAGGAGGCCAGCGCCAGCGTGTGGCACTTGCCCGTGCCATTGTGCGCGAACCAAATGTATTTCTGATGGATGAACCTCTGTCGAACCTCGACGCCAAGCTGCGCGTATCAACACGCGCGCAGATCAAACATCTGCACCATGAATTGAAGGTCACAACGATCTATGTGACGCACGACCAGATTGAAGCGATGACACTGGCGGACCGGGTCGTCGTCATGAACAAGGGGATCGTCCAGCAGGTTGGCACCCCGACCGATATCTATGACAGCCCAGCCAATGTATTCGTGGCCAGCTTTATTGGCAGCCCGGCAATGAACCTTGTTTACGGACAACTGTCGGGCGGTAAATTTGATAGTGAAAACATATCTATAGGCGGCATTTCTTATGCTGACGGTGATGTCACACTGGGCTTCCGCGCCGAGGATGCAACGATCATGTCTGGTGCGAAGGGGGGCAGTGCTTTCAAATCGGGCGGCGCAAAGGGCGGTACGATCAGCGCGCCTGTCTATGCAATCGAATTGCTGGGCGATGCGACGATGGTCACAGTGCGGGCTGGCGGCGGAATGGTGGCGGTGAAAGCTAGCAAGGAATTCCGTGCAGAGATTGGCGATCCTGTCCACATCACGCTGCCACTTTCTGCCTGTCATCTGTTCGATTCGACAACTGGCAATCGCGTTACGGAGGTCTAGACACATGACTGGTGTACGCCCGGAACAAGCCGTTCTCAGCCGCGATACAGATCTGTCGCAAACGGATGAAACGCGCCGCGTCATCGAAGGCATGGTCGACGGGCTGAACGATCACCGGATCGATGACATCGGCGCTTTCTTTGCCGAAAACTTTCGTTGGATGGGCAATGCCGGCTGCGGCACCAAAACCGGCCTGAAAGAGTTTCAGGACAACTGGCAACGGCCCTTTCAGGCAGCGTTTTCCGACAAGGTCTGTATTGATGAGGCGCGGCTCTATATGGGCGAGTGGGCCGCCGCATTCGGGCGGCAGGAAGCTGTGCATTCTGGCGAATTCATGGGCATAGCGGCAACCGGCAAAACCGTCGAAATCCGCTATATGGACTTCTGGAAGGTCGTCGATGGAAAGATTGCTGATAACTGGGTGATGGTCGATTTCCCGCATGTAATGGCACAGCTTGGTGTCGATCTATTCAATGGTGAGGGCTGGGAAGCCTTTGACAGGGGCGAGCGGCAGGCACCGCGGCCCGACGGCACATAATCTGGCCGCATAAAATCTGGAGGTATGAAATGGCAATTCGGTATTTGAAAAGTGGCAAACCACAGATCGAACGCTCGGAGGACGACGCGAAGGTTCGCGCGGTTGTTGAAGACGCCCTTGCCGATATTGAAGCACGAGGCGATGCGGCCATCCGCGATCTGGCTGACAAGTTCGACAATTACACACCGGAGAGTTATCGCTTGTCACAGCGAGAGATCGATGAACTGATTGCCGAGGTATCGCCGCGTGATATGGAAGATATTCGTTTCGCCCAGGCACAGGTGCGCAAGTTTGCGGAAATTCAGCGTGCATCGATGCAGGATGTCGAGGTCGAGACGATGCCAGGCGTTATCCTTGGCCATAAAAACATCCCCGTGCAATCGGTTGGCTGCTATGTGCCAGCTGGCAAGTTTCCCATGGTGGCGTCGGCCCATATGTCTGTTCTGACGGCCTCGGTTGCCGGGGTCCCGCGCATTGTGGCAACAACTCCGCCATATCAGGGACGCCCGAATGCCGCTGTTGTGGCAGCGATGCATCTTGGCGGTGCCCATGAAATCTATGTTCTTGGCGGCATTCAGGCGGTGGGTGCCATGGCCATTGGCAGCGAAACGATCGAAGCTGTCCATATGCTGGTTGGGCCCGGCAACGCCTTTGTCGCCGAAGCCAAACGGCAGCTGTTCGGGCGCGTTGGCATTGATCTGTTTGCCGGACCAACCGAAACCATGGTCATCGCTGATGAAACGGTAGACGCAGAACTGTGCGCCACCGATCTGCTTGGTCAGGCCGAACATGGTTATAATTCACCGGCTGTGCTGTTGACGAATTCCGAAGCGCTGGCAAATGAAACGCTTGCCGAAATTGACCGCCTGCTGGGCATTCTGCCTACCGCAGACACGGCATCCGTCAGCTGGCGCGATTATGGCGAAGTGATTGTCTGCGATACCTATGATGAGATGCTGCAGATGGCTGACGAGATTGCGTCCGAGCATGTTCAGGTCATGACAGATCGTGACGACTGGTTCCTCGAACATATGACATGTTATGGCGCATTGTTCCTTGGCCCGCGCACCAATGTGGCGAACGGTGACAAGGTCATTGGCACTAACCATACACTGCCCACCAAAAAGGCAGGCCGGTACACGGGCGGCCTTTGGGTTGGAAAGTTCCTGAAAACACACAGCTATCAAAAGGTTCTGACCGATGCGGCAGCGGCCGAAATCGGTGCCTATTGTTCGCGCCTTTGTATGCTGGAAGGGTTTGTCGGACATGCCGAGCAGGCCAATATCAGGGTGCGCCGTTATGGCGGCAAGAACGTGCCCTTTGGCGAGGCCGCAGAATGACAGGAACAATCGCCCATGCCGATCAACTAAAGGGGGTCGTTGCGCCTTTCATCGCGGCTGCCCAGTCCTTTGCCGAGGGCCCGGTACGCCGCGCACTTGATGACGTGGCGGCCACGGAAATTTGCATTCGCATGTGCCATCCGTTTGGTGATCTGCAAGGTACAATGACGCTGTTTGATACTGTCTATGCGCCGCTGCTCGCAGCGATGCCAGATCTGGAACGGCGCGACATGATCTGTCTTGCCGGCACCACCCCGGAAGGTGATGACTGGGTTGGCACCATGGGCAACTATTTTGGCAGTTTCATGGCTCCGTTCCTCGACATTCCGCCAACTGGCCACCTCGCGCACATGCGCTACCACGAGTTTTTCAGAATTACCGATGGCAAGGTGACCGAGATACATGCCATTTGGGATATCCCCGAGCTGATGATGCAAGCATCAGCATGGCCAATGGCACCGCAACTTGGCGCGTTCCTGTGCACCCCAGGTCCCTTGACCGGCGACGGGCTGACAGTGGCAGGCGATGGCGCGGCCAGTCTGGAACATCTGAAACAGATGGAAACCGCGATGTGCCGTCATCCTGAAAACCCTGACCCGCGCGTTATGCGACTGGAAGAATTCTGGCATCCCCGGTTCAACTGGTACGGTCCGGCCGGTGTTGGGACTGGTCGCGGTATCCGCGGTTTTCGGCATTGGCACCAGATACCGTTCCTGCGCGGCATGCCTGACCGTAAAGTGGATCCGACAGGTGATCGCCTTGCGGCTGAACAGATGGCTGACCTGCATTCGCACTGGATCGCCGTTGGTGATTATGTCTGTGAGACAGGCTGGCCAAACATGCGGATGAAAGTGACCCATGATGGCTGGATGGGCCTTGCACCGGCGGGCCGCGAAATTACCCTGTGCAGTGTGGATTTCTGGCACCTTGAAGCTGGAAAAATTCGCGAAAACTGGGTGTTGTTTGACGTACTGAATGTTCATATGCAGCTTGGTGTGGACGTGTTGGCACGTATGCGGGAATTCAACAAGGCCCGCAGCATGGCCGCCATTCCGTTTGATGACGGGCTGTCCATGCAGGCAATCCCGCCCGCATCAACCGCCGAGGGCGCACAATGACCGAACTTCCCAAAACCCCGTCATTCTCGCTTGCTGGGCGGCGTGCTCTGGTCATTGGCGGCACATCCGGTATCGGACTTGGCTGTGCGGTTGCTTTGGCCGAGGCCGGAGCCTGTGTCATCATCATGGCAAGACGCAAAGACATGCTGGATGATGTCATCTCGGCCATGATGACTGCAGGATTTACTGCTGAGGGTATTGTTGCAGATATCAGTGATATCGAGGCGATGAAGGCCGCCATCATGGAGATCAGGCCTCTCGACATCTTTGTGAACAGTGCCGGTATGGCACGCCATTCACCGGCTATCGATACAGATCCGGCGCAGTTTGATGCCGTTATGGATGTGAATTTGCGTGGTGCGTTTTTCGCGTCTGCCGCTGCTGCGCAGGCAATGATCAATGATGGGCGCACAGGCTCTATCATCAATATTTCCAGCCAGATGGCGGTTGTCGGCGGAATTGACAGGTCTGTTTATGCGGCATCGAAACATGCGGTGGAAGGTTTCACAAAATCCATGGCCATAGAACTTGGTCCGCATGGCATTCGAGTGAACACAATTTGCCCGACCTTTGTGCGCACGCCGCTTACCGAGCAGACCTTTTCGCAGCCTGCGCGGGTGAAATGGATCGAGGACAAGATAAAGCTCAACCGTGTTGGTGAGGTGGAAGACATCATGGGGGCTGTGCAGTTTCTTGCCTCTGATGCCTCAACCCTTGTAACGGGAAGTGCGCTGATGATTGACGGGGGGTGGACAGCAGACTGATGCCGCGCGAGAACACCACATCCATCGATGTTGCCCGCCGGGCCGGTGTCAGCCAGTCGGCCGTAAGCCGGGTGTTTACGCCGGGTGCATCTGCGTCACGGCAGACAGTCGAGAAAGTGCGCAAGGCCGCAGCCGAACTGGGTTACCGGCCAAATTCGTTGGCCCGTGCCATGGTATCAGGCCGCAGCCGGATCATTGGACTGGTCGTGGCCTATCTGCAAAATCAGTTCTACCCCGAGGCTCTGGAAAACCTGTCAGCCGCGCTGCAAAGTCGTGGTTATCACGTCCTGGTCTTTCTGACAGCGCGCACCCAGGGTGATATCACCGACGTGATTGAAGAGATTCTCGATTATCAGGTTGATGGCATCATCGCCGCTTCGGTCGCCCTGTCATCAGAACTGGCGGAACGCTGCCAGGCGGAAGGCGTGCCATTGGTGCTTTTCAACCGCTCTCAGGATGATACGGCGCTGTCCTCGGTCACCTCGGATAATTATTCTGGTGGGCGAAAGGTGGCAGAATTCTTCATTGCGAACGGCCATCGGCGCATTGGCTATATTGCCGGCTGGGAAGGGGCGTCTACCCAGCGTGACCGCGAAGCAGGATTTATAGATGCGCTTGCCGAAGCCGGTCTGGCTCTGCATGCGCGCAGCGTTGGTGATTTCCAGACAGACAAGGCCCGCGATGCCGCTTTGGCAATGTTCTCCGGCGATGACATTCCCGACGCGGTTTTCGTCAGCAATGACCACATGGCCTTTTCAGTCATGGACACGTTGCGGTTCGAATTGGAACTGCGTGTGCCGGAAGATGTGTCAGTTGTCGGCTATGATGATGTGCTGGCGGCATCTTGGCGCGGATATGATCTGACGACGGTGCGACAGCCAGCTGGCCAGATGGTTGATGAGACAGTGGATATCCTGCTGGCGCAGATTGAAGGCGGAAATATAACGCCGCGCCGCATAGAAATTGATGGCCCGCTTGTTGTGCGGAGCTCGGCGCGATGTGCAATATCAACGAAAGGAAGCGTGCGATGAAGGGTTTTGACCCGAAATGGGCTGATTTCCCCGATTATATTCTCGGTATTACCCGAGAAATCTGGGAAGGGCGCGGCATCGCCACGCTGCATCATTACTATAGCGAGGATATACCTGTTCGATCACCCGGTTCCATGGTGGTTGGCAATCAGGGTGTCATCGCCGCCACAATGGCGACACTGGCCGAATTTCCCGACAGGCGGCTGCTTGGTGAAGATGTCATCTGGTCCGGCTCACCTGAAGAGGGGATGCTGAGTTCGCATCGGATCCTGTCAACTGCCACGCATATGGGTGACGGTGTCTACGGCAAGGCAACCGGCACAACTTTATGTTACCGCATCATCGCCGACTGCCATGCCATCAACAACCAGATCAATGATGAATGGCTGATCCGCGATCAGGGCGCGATCGTGCGTCAGCTCGGCTGGGACCCGAAGGCCTATGCGGCTGATCTGATCGAACGTGAAGGCGGCGACAATGCTTGTGTAAAGCCCTTCACACCGGACATTGATATCAAGGGGCCTTATCTTGGGCGCGGCAATGATAATGAATGGGGCGCGCGCTACGCCGATATCCTGCAGCGGATGATGGGCGCGGACATGGCTGCCATCCCGTCGGAATATGATGAGGCATGCCATCTGGAACTTCCCGGCGGTGTGACGGCGCATGGCCATGATGCCGCTGACCGGTTCTGGATGGGGCTGCGCGCCAGCTTTCCTGACGCCGCCTTCACAATCGACCACCAGATCGGCCGTGAAGACCCCTCTATGCCGCCGCGCGCAGCCATCAGATGGGGGCTTTATGGCACGCATAGTGGTTGGGGCAGCTTTGGCGCGCCAAGCGATGCCAAGGTTTATGTAATGGGTGCAAGCCATGTTGAATTTGGTCCGCATGGTGTGCGGCGCGAATATGTGCTGTTTGACGAAACATCGATCTGGAAACAGATCCTCATGAAAACGGGATAAAACTCATGACTCGCATTTTGACCAGCCATGTTGGCTCATTGCCACGTACACAAGACGTTGTCGATTTCATTTTCGCGCGAGAGAATGAAGAGGCATTCGACCAAAATGCATTCGATAGCTGCATGCGTCATGCCTGCGCTGAAACTGTCCGGCGGCAGGCTGATGCCGGTATTGACATCGTGTCTGATGGTGAAACGTCGAAAATTTCCTACGCGACCTATGTGAAGGATCGCTATACCGGCTTTTCAGGTGACAGCCCGCGCAATGCGCCCGGCGATCTGAAACTCTTTCCCAGTTTTCTTGAGCGCCTGGCCAATGCTGGTGGCACGCCGCAATATGCGCGCCCGATGTGTACTGGCGAGGTGGTTGCAAAGGGTCAGGATGAACTGCAGAAGGACATCGACAACCTGAAGGCAGGGATGAAATCCAGCGGCATTCAACGCGGGTTCATGAATGCAGCCTCACCGGGGGTGATTTCGTTGTTTCTGCAGAATCAGCATTACAAATCTCGTGAAGCCTATCTGGCCGCGCTGGCCGACGCGATGAAACAGGAATATGAAACCATCGTTGCGGCAGGTCTTGACCTGCAGCTTGATTGTCCTGATCTGGCGCTGTCGCGTCATATGCTGTTCAGCGATCTGGATGATGATGCATTTGTTGCTGTTGCGAACATGCATGTCGAAGCGCTCAACCACGCATTGCGGGATATAGACCCTGCGCATGTGCGGGTGCATATCTGCTGGGGAAACTATGAAGGGCCGCATGTCTGCGATATCGATATGGCCAAGGTGTTTGACACGCTGATGGCCTGCCGTGCGCGCTATGTGCTGTTCGAGACATCAAATCCGCGGCATGCGCATGAATGGACGGTATTCCGTGACCGTGCAGCTGATATTCCTGAAGACAAGATCCTTGTGCCGGGCGTTGTCGATACCACCACCAATTTTGTCGAACATCCCGAACTTGTGGCGCAGCGTATCGAACGCTTTACCGATATTGTCGGCAGCGAACGGGTGGTTGCCGGCTCAGATTGCGGCTTTGGCACCTTTGCCGGCTTTGGCGCAGTTGATCCGGAAATTGCATATGCCAAGCTGACCAGCCTTGCCGAAGGCGCGCGTCTGGCCTCTTCACGTCTGTAGCAAGGCTGCAAGGATGAGCGCGACGCTGGTATTACTGCCCGGAATGATGTGTGACGCACGGCTGTTCACGCCGCTGCAAGCTGCCTTGCAGGGGGATTATCAGGTGATTGTTCCCGATACCGGAAGTGCCGATACGTTTGAGGCGCTGGCACAATCAATTCTGGAAGTTGCCCCTGACAGCTTTGCCCTTGGCGGTCTGTCGATGGGCGGCATTCTGGCGATGGAAGTGATACGGCAAGCCCCTGACCGCATTTCGCATCTGGCCCTGATGGACACCAACCCCTTTGCCGAGACACCAGAGGTCAAACAGCGTCGTACCCCGCAAATGGAGGCAGCGCGTACAGGTAATCTTGCCACCGTGATGCGTGATGAAATGAAGCCGAACTACTTCACGCATATCGCAGACAATCGGCATTTGAAAGACGCATGCATGGATATGGCGCTGTCATTGGGCGCAGATGTCTTCATAAACCAGTCCAATGCACTGCGGGCGCGGCCAGACTATAGTGATGTGCTGCGGCGCGTGACCTGTCCGACACTGATTCTGTGTGGCCGGCATGATGTGTTGTGCCCGCCCGAACGGCATCACGCAATGCAGGACATGATCCCGCATGCCAGGCTGGTTATTATCGATGAGGCTGGTCATCTGCCAACACTGGAAGCGCCTGAACAGGTGGCATCGGTGCTTGATGATTTGCTGTTGATGGATGCTGCCTGAGAGGTATTGAGGGTGCGGTCAGATAAACCTGCGACCAGGAATTCATGTGCCGCATACCGATAATCCGGTTGCGAATATCGGCAAGACGACTATGTAGCGGGTACCCAAGTTTTTCAATTTTCCACAGATGGTTGGTATAGATGAGCGCTTCCCTGCAGGACGAACAGACCTTTCAGAAATTCAGCTTCGGCACACAGGTGCGCAAATCGCCTTTCTCAGATGCAGCATTGCGTTGGGGAGCTCAGGGATTTTCCGTTTATAATCATATGTATATCCCGCGCGACTTTGGTGATCCGGTCCAGAATTTCTGGAACCTCGTGAATGATGCGATCCTGTGTGATGTCGCTGTTGAACGTCAGGTCGAAATCACCGGACCGGATGCAGCAAAATTCACGCAGTTCCTGTCTTGCCGCGATCTGTCGAGCTGTGCCGTCGGCCAATGCAAATACGTTCTCATCACCGATCAGGATGGCGGCATCATCAATGATCCGATCCTGCTGAAACTTGGCGAGAACCACTTCTGGCTGTCGATTGCTGACAGTGATGTGTTGCTGTGGGCACGTGGCGTGGCAGCGACCGCCGGCATGGATGTCCAGATTTGTGAGCCGGATGTTTCGCCGCTGCAACTGCAAGGGCCAAAATCGCGCGACATTCTGCGGGCAGCCTTTGGCGATGAACCGGCAGAACTCAAATATTACCGTTTCATGGAGTATGACTGGAAGGGTGTACCGCTGGTAATCTCAAGAACTGGTTGGTCCAGTGAACTCGGCTACGAGATTTTCCTGCGTGACGGTGCCAGCGGCAGCGCGCTTTGGGACTATCTGATGGACGTCGGGGGACCGATGGGCCTGAAGCCGGGTCACACCTCCAGCATCCGCCGCATTGAAGCTGCCATGCTGTCTTATCACGCAGATATGACGTTAAAAAACAATCCGTTCGAGCTGGGAATGGACAGATTGGTTGATCTTGATATGGAGATCGATTTTGTCAGCAAGGCGGCCTTGACCCGGATCAGGGATGAGGGGGTCTCGCAACTTCAGGTGGGATTGGTTTTTGATGGCGCACCCATATCCGGATCGAATGATGAATATTGGCCGGTACTGGTTGATGGCCAAAAAGTGGGGCAGGTCACATCAGCCGTCTATTCACCGCGTCTCGAACAGAATATTGCCCTGGCCCTTGTTGCTGTTGCGCATGCGGGCATCGGCACAAAGGCGATGATTGACATGTCTGGCGAGCCGCGTGGATGCGAAATTGTGCAAAAGCCTTTCTTTGATCCCAAGAAGGCAATTGCTGCCAAGGGATAGGGTGACACGCATCAAACCATGTTTTGACGCGTCGACGTTTTGTCACTATCAGTTTTGAGCAACAAGAACATGACGCTACGTGGCGTCTCAATGGTATCCCGTTGCTCCGTGCGGTGAAGACAGGCTGAATGAATGCAAAATCTGCGCGGGATAATCTTCATGCTTCTCGCCATGGCAGGCTTCGCTGTTGAAGACAGTCTGATCAAGGTTTTGTCGGTACAATTTCCGATATCTCAAATTCTGCTGATCCTCGGGCTTGGCGGCATGGTCATTTTCCTCGGTATTGCTCTGGTTCAGGGGCACAGGCTGATCACACCAAATCTGCTGTCGATGCCCTTTCTGGTGCGCTTCTTCTCTGACATGTTTGCCGCGCTGTTTTTCATTTCAGCCATCGCACTTATACCGCTATCCACAGCTTCGACCATTTTGCAGGCAGTGCCGATCATCGTCACAATGGGGGCGGCCTTGTTTCTGGGTCAGATGGTCGGATGGCGACGATGGAGCGCTATCATCGCCGGTTTTATTGGTGTGTTGATTGTCATCCGGCCGGGCTTTGACGGGTTTGAGCCAGCATCCATTCTGGCAGTCCTTGGCGTGATTTTTCTGGCCACACGTGATTTGGCGACCCGAGTTATGGCACCTGATCTGTCGACGATAACCGTCTCGGCCTATGCTTTCCTTGCCATGGCGCTTGGCGGTGTCATTGCGCTGCCATTCTTCCCGCCTATGCAGTATCCTGATGCAGTTGCATGGAGCATGTTCTTTTGCGCCATAATACTGGGCGGGCTTGCTTATGTGGCTGTCGTGATCGCCACGCGAACTGGTGATATAGGTGCCATTGCCCCGTTTCGGTATTCGCGGCTGGTCTTTGCCATCATCATTGCGGTTACATTTCTTGGCGAACGCCCCGATATGCCGACAATGATCGGGGCCGCAATCATCGTTGCATCCGGCGTCTATGCTTTTTGGCGTGAACGTCTTCGCAGCACCATGGAAAACTTGGCTTGACCGCGCGCCTACAGCCCGTAAATGTCGCTGAACTTGGTCTCGAGATAGTCCAGCAGCGGGCCATGTGACGGCGTTATGCCAGCGGCTTTCGCAATCGTCTCCACCGGTTCATACAGCCCGCCATGCCTTTGCACATGTGTGCGCAGCCACGCCGTTGCCGCGCTTGTATCACCGCGCGCCAGATCATCATCAAGGCTGGGCAGGGCATCACGCATTGCGGCGTGAAGGCACCCCGCATAGACATTGCCGAGCGTATAGGTCGGGAAATAGCCGATCAGTCCAACCGACCAATGTACATCCTGCAAAACGCCGTTTGATGGCTTGTCGACTGCATAGCCAAAGTCAGACAGGAAGCGGTCATTCCACGCGGCCTCCAAATCACTCACCTGCAAGTCATCCGACATCAACGCGCGCTCCAGATCAAAGCGCAGCATAATATGCAGATTGTACTGCAGCTCGTCCGCCTCGGTGCGGATGAAGCCATCATTGACCCTGTTCACGACATGATAAAAGGTCTCGGCATCAGGGACACCGAAATCACCAAACAAGTCGGTCATCCGTGTGAACAGCCAGCAGGTGAAGGCGCGGCTCCGGCCAAGCTGGTTCTCATAAATACGACTCTGGCTTTCATGCACACCAAGAGACACACCGCGCCCCAACGGGGTCAGGAAATGGGCGTCATCGATCCCTTGTTCATATGTGGCGTGTCCCACCTCATGAATGGTTGAATAGAAACAGTTGAACGGGTCTGCCGGGTTGGTGCGCGTGGTAATCCGCACATCCTGGCCAGATCCGGATGAGAAGGGATGTACCGCCTTGTCGATCCGCCCGTTATCAAGATTATAGCCAAATGCCTGTGCCAGTTCGGCCGACAGTTGCAGCTGCATCGTCTCATCAAAATGACCTGACAGCATCATCGGGGCTTTGGCTGACAGGACCGCCTCACGAAGCGCAACAAGGCGCGGGCGCATGCTGGCAAACATGTCGGCAATCCGCGCGCCAGATGTATTCGGCTCATAGCCATCGAGCAAGGCATCATAGAGATCGCCGCCATCGGCCAGCGCCGCTGCCTCTTCTTTTCGCAGGGCAACGACGTTTTCAAGCACCGGCAGAAAGGCCGACACATCTTCTGCCTGCCGCGCTGCAGCCCAGATGCTTTGCGCTTTCGATGTCGTGCTGGCAATTTCTGCGGCAAGGCGCGCTGGCACCTTCATCATCTTGTCGTGATTGCGTCTGATCAGGCGCAAATTGGCCGCGGCAACATCATCCTGTGGTTCTGCGCGCGCCAGCCAGTCCGAAATCTGAGGGTCTGTATTGCGCGCATGAATGACCTTTGAGATGGCTGCACGTTCGGCAGCGCGTTGGTCCGTCGCGCCTTCAGGCATCATCGTTTCCTGATCCCAGCCAAGGCGGCCAGCCACTTCCTCCAGTGCCTCGGTATCACGCTGAAATGCCATCAATTCATCATAAGGATTAGAGTTCGTGATCATTTTCCACGCTGCCTTTCAGGTTTTTGAAGTGGAGAGGCCAGACAATACAGCTTTTCGTGACCCTATACCAAGCAGCTTGTCACATCCGGGGTTTCCCGCGATGCCCAATAAACGCTACATTTAAAGCGCAGCGTTCAGGAAAGGGTTCAAGGGCATGGCAATCAAAGTCGCGATCATCGGGCTCGGCATCATGGGTAGGCGCATGCTGGAACATATGAACCTTCACGCCGCTTTCCAGCCCAGTGCCTTCTGGGACCCTGATCCTGCTGCCTGCTCGGCCGCAAAGCAGATGTCACCCGATACCAGACTTGCCAGTAGCGCGGATGATGCGCTTGGTGATGCTGACTTGGTCTATCTTGCCTGTCCGCCACGCCCGCGAAAGCAGATTGCCTTGACGGCTGCGGGCGCGGGAAAGGCCGTATTCCTCGAAAAACCGCTGGGTATCGATGGTGCTGAAAGCACCGCGCTGGTCACAGCGCTGGAGAGTGCCGGAGTGCCAGCAGCGATAAATTTTACCCAGGCTGCGGGCGCGGCGCTGGGTGATATTTCGCGTGATGCCCTTGATGGCACGCTTGGTAACCTTGTCGGTGCGGAGATCATTGTCACCTATTCGGCCTGGCCGCGGGGCTGGCAAATGGCTGCAGACTGGCTGCGCTTTCGTGACGAGGGTGGTATGACCCGCGAGGTTATTTCGCATTTCCTGTTTTTCATTGAACGCATTCTGGGGCCGTTGTCAGTTGTCAGCGCGCACCCGACCTATCCGGCAGATTACACATTGTGTGAAACACATCTGGTGGCGCAGCTTGAAAATGCTGATGGTCTGCCCGTCAGCATCATGGCAGCTGTCGGAGGTGCCCAGCCTGACCGGCAGGAACTGACCATCAAGGCCAGCAAGATCAGTCGGCGCGTTGCCGAATTTTCCATCGACATGGCATCTGATGGTGGTCCGTTCACGCCTTTGCAGCAACAACCCGATGATCCGCGTGCCGTTGCGCTGCAGGCACAGCTCGACCAGTTGAAACTGTGTTTTGAGGGCGAGCCACATTGCCTTGCCACCCCCGCCGAAGGCTTGCGTGTGCAAAAACTGGTTGAGACAATGTTGTCTTCATCTGCCCCTGTGAAGAAAAAGGAAACATCTAATGATTGAGGTCAATGCGGACCGCTTTCTGCAATCGCTGCATGAATTGCGCAGCTTTGGTGCCAGCGGGCACGGTAAAGGCGTTGTGAGACCTGCTTTCACACCAGATGAAGTTGCGGCACGCGACTGGGTCGGCGGCAAGATCACGGAAGCGGGCCTGACACTGGCTATGGACGCGATGGGCAACCAGTTTGGTATTGCACCGGGCGGCGGCCTGTTGTTGGGATCACACACCGACAGCCAGCCCGAAGGCGGGTGGCTTGACGGGGCATTGGGTGTCATGGCGGGATTGGAAGTGGCCCGCGCTGCGCGTGAAGGGGGCGGCCTACCCGTCTCGGTGGTCAATTTTCAGGATGAGGAAGGGCGCTTTGGCGTCACGACAGGCAGCGCTGTGTGGTCCGGTCATCTGCCAGCTGACACGGCTGACACGTTGACTGACAAATCTGGCCACAGCCTTGGCGAGGTGCGGCAGGTTCTGGCGGATCGTGTCACTGGTCCGGTCGACCCGGCGCAATTCTGCGGCTATATTGAAATGCATATCGAACAGGGTCCCTATCTCGACACATCTGAAGACAGGATCGGCGTTGTCAGCAATATTGTCGGTATTCGGGATATGCGCGTGACGCTGACGGGTGAGCAGAACCATGCCGGCACCACACCGATGCAATATCGAAAAGATGTGTTTCAGGGATTGTCTGCCTTCAACGCGCAGCTGAATGAACGCTTCCGGAATGTTGTGCAGCCGTCGACCGTCTGGACAATCGGCCATGTCAGTCTCAGCCCAAATGCGTCATCTATTGTGCCGGGGCGTGTCACATTTTCCATGCAATGGCGTGATTCCGAGACCGACAGGCTTGCCCGCATGGAAACAATCATTCGCCAGACGCTCGATGACATAGCTGATGAACGCGGGCTGCAGGTTGAATGCAGCCCGATGCTGGGTCTGGAGCCTGTGGCGATGGACAAGGGCTTGATCGACGCGCTGGCGGGTGCGGCTGACCAGCAAGCTGTTGGCTGGCGTCACATGCCATCCGGCGCCCTGCATGATGCCACCAACGTGTCCCTTCACATGCCCGCAGGCATGGTCTTTGTGCCTTCAATTGACGGCAAATCGCATTGCTTTGAGGAAGATACTGACGAGGCTGATCTTGTAACCGGTCTGAAGGTGCTGGCTGATGCCGCTTCGCGCTATATGGCTGTTACCAGTTGATATGGGGCATGTTGATATGGGGCAGGTGGCAGCCCCTGTTGTCATCGGGTGCGGCGCTGGATTATTGTTCTTTCCAGAAGGGTGTCATGGCGCTCCACACACCATCACCCAGAATGCGATGATATAGGGCAGCAGCGATATGCAGGGCGATCAGCAGATAGCTGAGCGATACTGTAAGGCCGTGCAGTTCCGTTACCGCTTCAATCAAAAACCCGCTCTTGAATCCCAGTGAAAACAGACCACCAATCATCAAGCCGGTAATCGCGATTGCGGCAAGGCTGGCATACATGCCCCAATGAACAAACCTTGCTGCCTGTCGTTGAAAGCGGCTGGTGTCGGCCGGCAGGGCAGACGTCTGCGTCTTTGTCATATAGATGAACCGGCCGGCAAGCACTGCCAGAAACACCAGGGCAAACAACACCTCAAAGCGCAGCAACGCGCTGTCTTCCAACTGGCTGATATCATCCACCTGCTTGATGATTCCATAGAGAAATATACCGATAAATCCCCAATGGAATGTGCGTGCTATCGGGCCATAAGTTTTCATCGCCATCATTCCCTTGAATGGGCCGTCATCTGTCACACAGTCCGCATAAGCCTGAATGACCTGAATGATCTGACTTGAATAATTTGACCGACCGCAAGTTTAAACTATTCATAGAGATAACGCGCACCGTCAAACAGAAAATCATACCGTCATTTTATGGCTCAGGATTACGGTGCCTCATTCAAGGTCGGCCTGCATAGCCTTTTATGCCATAGGAATTGCGCTTCACAACGCATTGAAATAAATATCATAATCCAGAAATCAAATGCGCGTTTGGCAGAAAATCGCCGTAACAGCAATGCAGGGCGTGATCCTGCACCCTCACCCTCATATGCCAGACCGGAACGGGACAGCCTACAGGATGACCGACTGTTCGAATGAACGCTCGCCAAGGCCCGTTTCAAAAATGCCTTTTTCATCAATCCATTCGCGCGACTGTTCAAAGATTTCCTTCGAATAGGGCTCGAATACAATCCGCTCACCGGGGCCAAAAAGCCGTGTGTCGATTTGATCGCGGAACCGCTCTGGAAATTCTTCGCGGTAGTAATGCGTGTAGAGTTCAGGCCGCAAATCTATATCCGATTGCGCCTTGCGCAGCGCCGCGAAATATTTTTCAACATCCTCCATGCTGGCATCTTCGGCCACCATGGCCGCCATCATGAATGTTGTATCAAGGATCTTTCTGAATCCAAGTTGCTGCATGAAGTAATAGGGACCACTGAACAAGCTGACGGCTGGAATATTGCCGTCAATCTGATGCTCCATCCGGCGGAACAATAACCCGTCGGAAAAGGACAGTTTAATTTCATCAGCTTTCAAAAAGGGTTCCAGTGCCTGGATTGTCGAATAATGGCTTCCCGACTGATAGCCAACCGAAATGGGTATGTTGGCCAGATCTTCTGGTGTCCTGATATCAGAATCAGCAGGGACGAAAATACCACATGGCGAAACGGAATAGGCCTTTCCATACAAGCGTCCATGCCCGGATGCCGCCGCAACGTTGACTGTCCAGTGGCAGGCGCAGCTGACATCACTCGACCGGCCCTTTTCAAAGGTCTGATAGGCACCAACCTTGTCCCCCAGATCATGCACATGATTGGTGGCCGATTTCAGTTGGTCTTCAAGCGTGTAGACCAGACCTTCATCATCAAAATAGCCCTTTTCGACAGCCACCCATTCATGCAGGCGCATGTGCGGGGCGATAACGAAATTATTGTCCATGTTGGTCTCCAGCCTTGTGCAGCGCAATGCGGCTCTGTTGTCATTCACAGCAACAAGAGTGTCATATGATCAGCATGCTGAGCAACAACGATCACAGAATCGCTGAAACTTCGCCGTTTGAATGGATTTCTGTGGCCGCCAGCTTGATGATATTAGTCTGATAATCGAATACACTCGGTAGAGACGACTATGCGTAACGCGTGACGGAGGAACGATATGACGGTTTATGTGGTGGTGGATACAAAAATCAATAATGCTGAGGCTTATGAGGAATACAAGATCAACGCCAAACCCATTGTTGAAAGCTATGGCGGCGAATACCTTGCGCGCGGCGGCGAAACAACCGTGCCTGAAAATGAATTGTGGACCCCGGCAAGGCTCGTGATTGTGCGATTTCCATCACGAAAAAATGCAGAAGACTTTCTCGCCTGCAAAGAATATGCCCCGGTCAAGGCCATCCGCCACAAATATGCAGAAACAACGCTGACAATCGTTGACGGTATCTAGCCGGCTTGTTCCAGCAGTGAACGCGCCGACAGGCCTGCCAATCGGCATTTAATTATCCGGCGTTTAGTCATCCTCGGGCATTGGCGGAATTACCATCTGTTCGTCGGTTATATTGTCGACGCTGACATAACGATGCATTTCTGACGCCATCGTCATTACATTTCCTGCGGCACCGCCCTGTTCCAGAGCCTTGTGGATATCGTCTTCGCTTTCTGCAAACCAGTGGCAGAAGAAAAAATCGTCACTGCCGCGCCAATGCTGCAAAACTTTGGCGCGTTCGGTGGTGAATTGTTCAAAGAATTCGCGGTCGGTGCTTTGGTTCTCAGGATCAAAACTCGCATCCCGCGCGTCTTTGGTCAGATATTGATGTGTTGCCATGAAGTGACGAAGAGCCATAACAATACCTCCTGAAATCGCACGCGAAACGCCCACCGGCCTATCATCTCGCCCAAATCGTCTCGCCGCGTGCATTATGGCGTAATATAGGGCATGGCCGGGGCGCGTGGGAAGCCATGTGTTGAAAACAATGACTGCAAAGTACGGTAGCAGCCTGACATTAGCAGCCTGGCGAATATAAACCATCTGAACTGACCGAGAAGTAACCCTTGATGATGGCAGAGAGCAAACCGATCGCCCGCCCAGATCTGATTATTCTGACCGGGGTCAGCGGTGTTGGTAAATCAACATTTGCGACCCGGCTTGCCACAGATATCGGGGCACACCTGATAGAAGGCGACGATTATCATAGCCCTGCCAGCATCTCCAGGATGCGCCGCGGTTTGCCTCTTTGTGATGATGACAGATGGCCCTGGCTTGAGGCGATTGCGGTGGCCGCAAATGCAGCCGCCAGCCAAAATGCAGCAAGCAGGGTTGTCATCAGTTGTTCCGCACTGAAGCGCAGCTATCGTGACCACCTTGTGACATGCTGTGAGGCGGTGCCATTCTTTGTTCAACTAAATGCCCCGCGCGCGGTGGTCGCCCACCGGCTGGCCAACCGGACAGGCCATTTTTTCAACGCATCACTGCTGGACAGCCAGTTTGACGATCTTGAGTTATCCGGCCATGACGCGCGGCATTGCCTGATTGATGCTGCTGGCGATGCCAGCACCGTCTATGCTGCCATCAGACAGGCATTGCCTGACAGAAAGCTGCTATAACCCGCTTGCCCCGACAGCAATGCCGACGCAGTGCTTACCGATGACCTGATGTGCCGGACGACCTGATATATGGGAAATGGCGGAGAGGGTGGGATTCGAACCCACGAAGGGCTCGCACCCTTGCCGGTTTTCAAGACCGGTGCATTCAACCGCTCTGCCACCTCTCCGTCGCCACCGGTTTAGAAAGTCTGGCATCCAGTGTCAACCAGCCTTTGCTCTCAATATGACCAATATGCGGCCTCAGGCTTGAATATTGCTGCCATAGCCCCGCGCAACCTGTCGTCAGCCTGTTCAACACATATAGTGAAAAACTGTTTTGCTGTATATGACAGCAGCTTCAACTTGAACTCGCCAAGGTGACGCTTCTACACTGCGATATTGCGCCGCACCACGCCTTGCCCATTGATCCGGAGACGACCGTGACCCCTGACATGACCATTGGTACTTTTCGGCAGTGGCTGACGCCATTGCGCATGGCCGGCCTGTGTCTCAGCCTTGCGGCCGCACTCAGCATCATGGCTGCCCCGCACGCCAACGCCCAGTTTGGCGGACGCGTGGCGATGGTTGCCGTTGAGGAAGCCGGCGAAGATGTGCTGTCAATTTTCGCCGACATCCAGGGCAGGGTTGCCGCCGGTGCGGATATCGCGATTACCGCCACCACAAATGCAAAGACCAAGCTTGGCGAATTTCAGATTGGCGACCGGGTAAAGGCCGGACAGGTGGTCGCACAACAAGATGCCAGCGATCTGCGCCTGCGTCTTGATTTGCTGACGGCCCAGCTTGCCGAGGCAAAACTGCGTTTGACGCAAACCGAACAGGGGATGGCCGATGATCTGGTCATGATCGACCTGCTGGAAGCCCAGCTTGATCTGCTGAGCCGCAAGGCCGAGCGTGCCAACACGCTGGCCACCCGCAACGCTGTATCTGTAGATGCGGTCGATACAGCGCGCGGTGCCGAGATTCGCGCGCGTGAAACGCTGGCACAACGACGCGGATTGCTGGCTGCCAAATCAATCCAGAAACAACTTGGTGCAGCAGCCATTGACCGGATCTCGCTAGAAATCAAAGCGTTGAAGGCTGACATTGCAGATACCAGCATCACAGCCCCGGCCGATGGACAGATCGTGTTCATTCAGGCCTCGCGGATCGGTTTCAACCGTACCGGTGATGTGCTGATGCGCACCCGGGCAACAAGCGATTTTGAGGTCGAGGCAGACATTCCTCTCGAATATATCGGCTTCGTTGCAATGACCCGAAAGCTGGCAGGCACTGAGTCATCGGGCAACAGGCTTGGTCTGCAACTGCGGGTCATCTTGCCAATTCAGAATGTGCGCACTGGTACACAGACGGCAAGATTTTCGGTGACAGGTGAACTGCCGCGCACGCTACGCGCAGAAAATGCGCCCGTCACATTGCTTGTCCCCACTACATCGCCCGCACCGGTTGTTGTCGTCTCCAAAGACGCTGTCATTCCGGTCAGCGGCGGACATATCCTGTTTGTGGCCGAAGAGGGCGTTGCGGTGCAGCGACGGATCCGCCTCGGCAATGCAGCCGGAGACAAGTTTGTCATCCTTGACGGGGTGTCGCCGGGCGAATTGGTGATCACGCGCGGCAATGAAGGGCTGGTCGATGGCAAGAAAATCAAAATTGGCGATCCGGCGCTTCGGCCAGCTGGTCCAAAAGGTGAAAAATGGACGCTGAACTGGAATACAAGGCGGGGCCCGGCATCTGGCGAGTTGCTGATTGGAAAGGATAAATCCCTGTTCAATGATGAACCGGTGGAAATTGTCCGGGCGGGCAATGACATCAATTTTATCGGCAAGCTCGTGTTGCCGTTTGGCGTGCTTGATCTCGACTTCAACGGCACCATTGATGGCGACTCTATGGGGGGCAAGCTGACGATACGCGGCCTGCCGGGTGGCAATACGCCGGTTGTTGACTTCACCGGGACGAAGGGTGGCAACTGATGGGCGGCCTTATCAAGCTGGCTATTGAACGGCCTGTTGCCGTTCTGGCGCTGATCATGCTGACGGTTCTGTTCGGCGTTGTTGCCCTGCGCAACATTCCGATCCAGATGAGCCCGGATATTGAGAAGCCTATACTTGAGGTGCGCGTTGGCTGGCCGGGGGCATCACCGGAAGATGTTGACCGGGAGGTCGTTGCACGCCTGGAAAGCGAACTTGCCGGTCTGAACGGCATTGATGAGCTGGTGTCTTCATCGCGGCGCGGGCGGGCCACCGTCACCCTGACCTATGCCGTCGGTCAGGACATGGACAAGGCGCTTGTTCTTCTGCTCAGCAAGCTGTCTTCGGTTACAGGATTGCCGTCGGATGCACGAACGCCTGAAGTGCGCACGTCAAATTCGGATGACAGCCCGATTGCCCGTCTGGCACTGGTAGCACAACCGGGGGCAGACATCGATCTTGAAGGGCTTGGCAACTTCGTGCAGAGCCAGATTGTGGAACCTCTGGGCCGGGTCAACGGCGTTGCAGAGATTACCTTCAACGGCGGCGGATCAAAGGAAATGCGGGTTTTCATCGACCCGTCAAAACTGACCCAGTACCGGTTGACCCTGACCGAAGTTATCGACGCCCTGCGATCATCATCATCCATGATGAGTGTCGGCGTGGTGAATGAGGGCAAACGTACCTACGCCGTGCGCACCGAGGCAGTCAATTACACACCCGATGCTGCCGGCAACATTGTCGTGCGGACCGATGTTTCGGCCAATGGCGCGGTGGTGGCCTTGTTGTTGCGCGATATTGCGACCATCGAGTTACAGTCGCAACAGCGCTCCAGCTATCGCCGTCTGAACGGTGAAGATGCGGTGATCATCAACGCCCTGCGCGCGCAAGGCAGCAACGTTGTCGATACAATGGGGCGGTTACGTGTCGCCATCGACGGCCTGAATGCTTCGGTACTGAATGCGCGCGGCCTGCAACTGAATGTGGTCTATGATGAGACCAAATATATTTCATCTGCGATCGATCTGGTACAACAAAACATCTGGATTGGCGGATTGCTTGCGCTGTCCATCCTGATGTTGTTCCTGCGCAGTATTCTGCCCACCATCGTCGTTTTTGCCGCCATACCTGTGTCCGTGATCGGCACGTTTGTCGCGATTGCCGGGCTGGGGCTGTCGATCAATGTGATCTCGCTGGCAGGCCTTGCCTTTGCTGTGGGGATGGTGGTCGACGCTTCAATCGTATCGCTGGAGAATATTTACCGTCTGCGACAGCGGGGGATGGCATCAGACGTAGCGGCCTATCATGGTGCAAGGCAGGTGTGGGCACCCATTCTTGGATCGGCTCTGACAACCGTCATCGTTTTCATTCCGGTCCTGTTGCTGGAATTGCCGGTAGGACAGCTGTTCCGTGATATCGGCATCGCCATTTCGGTGGCTGTCCTGATATCGGTCGTTGTGTCTGTAACAGTAATACCGGCGCTGGCCGCGCGATTGCTGAGCGGGTCGGCGGAAAAATATAAGCGTTTGCTGCCCATTCCCGGGCTTGATCATCTGGCGCGGGGCTTCGCCAATCTGATTGTTGCCTATGCCCACCTGACCGTCAGACGCTCGCTCATCGGGCTTGTTGTTGTTGCCAGTGTGGTTGCCGGTGCCGCCGGATTTACCGCCCGTTTCATGCCTCAGCTTGATTATCTGCCTGATGGAAATGCGAATTTTGCCTTTGGCCGTATTTTCACGCCACCCGGCTATTCCATGGATGAAACGCTACGCATCGCCGAAAAGATGGAGGCTGCTGCGCGCCCGTTATGGGAAGACGAAGTGCCGGCAGATGGTCCGCCCGCCATTGAGCGCTTCTTCTTTGTCGCTTTTCCTGGTGGAGCGTTTGCCGGTGCCTCTGCTGCCGATCCGGCGCGCGTGTCCGAACTGCAGATGGTGTTGATGCGGCCCATCTTTTCGGAACCGGGCGCGGGTGCCTTTGTAAGGCAAGCCTCGTTATTTGGACGGTCGGTCGGCGGGTCGCGGTCCATCCGGATCGATATCAGCGGCCCCAACCGCGACGCTGTTCTGCCCATTGCCTATCGTGTGAACGAGCGAATCGCCGAACTGTTCCCCCGTACCGAGGGCAATCAGGTGCGCGCCATTCCCAATCTGGACAATGGTGCACCCCAGATCCGTATCACGCCTGACCTGAACGCACTGGCGCGCGCCGGTGTATCTGTTCGTGATGTGTCGTCTGCTGTTGACGTGTTCAATGATGGATCAAATGTCATCCAGATTCCAATCAATGGTGAGTTGATCGATCTTGTTGTTGCCGGCAAGGACGCAACCAAACTGACCGCCGCGCAGCTGTCTGATATTCCGATTATCACGCGGGGTGGAAACATCCTTCGTCTTGGTCAGCTCGCCCAGATTGATATCGTCAGCGCACCTGAACAGATCAGGCGTATCGGCGGTCGCCAAGCCATGTCCCTGCAGTTGCGCCCCAATAGCAATCTGCCGCTGGAACAGGCAGTAGAGAAAATCGAAAGCGAAATAATAAATGAAATCAGATATATTGCTGGCGAAGCTGGTGTATCCGTTTCACTGAATGGTGCGGCGAGCGCACTGAACGCAACCTGGCAGGCGATGCAGGCCAATGTGTTGATTGCACTTGGTGTCATCTTTCTTTTGATGGTTGTGCTGCTTCGCAATTTCATCTTGCCATTTATCATCCTGCTGGCTGTGCCGGTTGCCGGGGCAGGCGGTATCGCTGGTTTGGCCTTCCTGAACCTGTTTATCCGGCAACCTCTGGACATGCTGACAATGCTTGGTTTTGTCATTCTGACAGGGGTAGTGGTCAACAATGCCATTCTGATGATCGAACAGGCGATGCTGCATATTCGTGAAGAGAAGATGGAAACTGGCGATGCGGTGATTGAAGCCACCCGCAACCGGATCAGACCGATCTTCATGTCGACGCTGACATCTTTGTTCGGGTTGGTGCCATTGGTCATTTTCCCCGGCGCAGGGGCTGAACTTTATCGCGGCCTCGGTGTTGTTGTGTTTGGCGGTCTTGGCCTGTCCACGCTTGCCACATTGGTGATTGTTCCACCCTTGCTGGCACTGGCCTTGCGCAGTCCTTTTGCCCGCGGCACAACAAAGCGTGCTTCACTTGATGTCACCTGATGCCGGTATCCGCCAGTAATACGGACTGCTTTTAACGGTTTCCCGGGGACCTGGCCAATTGGCGCGGTGATCTTTTGCAGGCTTGATGTGCCGCCGGCCGCACATTTACGGCAATTCAGACCTGTGATTTCAGCCCGTACCGGCGATTATCGCCAGTCATTGTGGTTTGTCTGTACGATGCACACAACATCGTGTAGATATAGTGCCGAGTGAATCGTCGTGGTTTACAACCAGCATGAATAGTCTGAACCCGGGTGTAGCTTTGCATAATCCTTTTGAGCGATATCGTGCCAGAACCCTGTTGGTCTGCCGTTCAGTACACCATTTGGTGCGCCGTTCAGTTTACTGCTCAGTTTACTGTTCAGTGCATATGTTACCGCTGGTTTTGCTGATGTTTGTCAGCATGCCAGTGGCTCATGCGGATGATTTTGCGGCCTGGATGCAGGGTTTGCGTGCCGAGGCGCGCGCCGCAGGTATCTCAAAGGCAACGCTGGATGCGGCACTGACGGATATCGAACTGATCCCGCGTGTGGTTGAACTGGACCGCAGCCAGCCTGAATTCAAAATGACCCTGGATCGCTATCTTGGCCAGTTTGTTTCCTCTTCACGGCAGGCAACCGCTGCACAGAAACTTGTCGAACATGCCGAATTGCTTGACGCCGTATCGAAAAAATATGGCGTCCAGAAACGCTATATAGTGACGTTCTGGGGCATTGAGACGAGTTTTGGCAAATATCTTGGCAGTTTCAACGTCCCGCAGGCGCTGGTCACACTCGCCTATGATGGCCGGCGCAGCGCTTATTTCAGGAAGGAACTTCTGAACGCCCTGCGGATCATTGATGGCGGGCATATCAGCGCCGATCGCATGAAAGGGTCGTGGGCAGGGGCGATGGGCCAGAGCCAGTTCATGCCATCGAGCTTTCTGAACTATGCCGAGGATTGGGACGGCGATGGGAGACGTGATATCTGGGGTACCACTGCCGATGTCTTCGCCTCGACAGCCAATTATCTTGCCAAGGCGGGATGGCGGGATGACATGACATGGGGCCGCGAGGTCAGGATTCCGTCAGATCTGGTGATCTCCAACATCGGCGCAACAAAGCTGTCCTCGTCCAAAAAACGCCTGACACTGCCGGACTGGCAGAAAGCAGGTGTGCGCAACAAAGACGGTTCTGCATTACCGACGCGGCCGTTAAGGGCGCGGCTGGTGCTGCCGGACGGTATTGGCGGCCGGGCCTTTCTTGTCTACAGCAATTTCGATTCAATCCTGCGATGGAACCGGTCCAATTATTACGCCATCGCGGTCGGATCACTTTCGGACACACTTCGCTAGAGGGCAGCTATGCAGGTCACGCGTCACACAGCTGGCAAACATCCCGCACACCGGTTTATTGCCGTGTTGGTTCTGTTGTTGTTTTCCGGCTGTACGACGGCCGAACTTGCCGTTGATCTGATCAAGAAAACAGAACAAAAACTCAGCAGGACCGAAACAAAACAAAAGCTGGCGGACGGGTCCATCGTGGCTGAACCGCGCTATAAAGTTGGCGATCCTTATAATGTGGGCGGCGTGTGGTACTACCCGGAGCGCGATCTGTCCTATGACGAAACCGGCATCGGGTCTTGGTACGGGGATGAGTTTGCCGGCAAGCTGACGGCAAACGGCGAAATTTTCGATCCAACAAAAATAACTGCCGCGCACAAAACCCTGCCGATGCCATCTGTCGTGCGCGTCACAAATCTTGATAATGGACGCTCGCTTGTTGTGCGGATCAATGACCGCGGCCCGTTCGTTGCCGGACGCATCATCGATCTGTCTCGCGAGGCGGCGCGCCTCATCGGCTTTAAGGATGCAGGTATCGCCAAGGTCAGGGTGCAAATTCTCACCGAACAAAGTCTGCGGCTTGAAGAATTGGCAAGGCGCGGCAGTTTCCCTGAAGTTGATGGCGTTCCAGAAGAAGCAAAGCCCGATTTTAACGCTGTCGGATCATCGGACGTCACCTTCACCGCGACATCGAGCAATGGACGCGCCTACAAGAATGAAGATGGGCAATCGGCGCTGGATTTGATGAACCGCTCACAGGTCGGTGAAATCATCACCGTGCCGCCGATCGAAACGGATATATGGATTCAGCTTGGCGCCTTTCATTCAAAGGAAAATGCCAGCACCGTGTTGGAACGCGTGCAAGGCGTTGGCAAAGGCGGCATAACCGAGGTGGATGTCAGAGGCCAGACATTACACCGGGTACGCCTTGGGCCGATCCGTGATGTCACGGTGGCTGACAGCTTGCTGGCAGACGTTCTGGAACTGGGCTTCAAGGGTGCCCGCATTATTGTCGACTAGCAAAGCCTTATAGGCTGAACGGTCTTTTTTGTGCCGTTTTTCAACGCTAGGACGCTGATAGTCTTGGACACTACTGATAGTATGATGAGGGAAATCGACGTGAGGCGTTTTTTGGTTTCGAGATACAGATTACTGACCATTTGCGGCGCGTTACTTTCGATGCTGACCGCCGCTTCACTTCCTGCGCGCGCGGTGGAAATCACAAGTTCCGCTGAGTTTGCCTATGTCACCGATTTTGGATCTGGCAAAGTGCTGATGGAAAAATCGCCGGATTCTTATATGAAACCGGCATCCATGGCAAAGATCATGACGGTCTACATCGCTTTTCAAAGGATTGCAGATGGCAGCCTGTCGATGGATGACACCTTTCTGATTTCAGAAAAAGCATGGAAGAAGGGCGGCTCGAAAACCTTCGTCGAAGTCGGCAAGCAGGTATCAGTCCGCGATCTGCTTTACGGCGTCATTGTGCAGTCTGGAAATGATGCAGCGATCGCCATTGCCGAGGGCATTTCTGGCACTGAAGACGGCTTTGCCGAAGAAATGAACTATGTCGCGCGTGCCCTTGGGATGACCAATTCTGTCTTCAAGAACTCCACCGGCTGGCCCGATCCGGACCAGCATACGACAGCGCGCGACCTGAACATTTTGGCCACCGCGCTCATCCGCGATTTTCCGCCTGACGAATATCCCGACCTTTATCCGATATTTGTCGAGAAGAATTTCACCTTCAATGGCATCAAACAGGGCAATCGCAATCCGCTGGTTTATGGCACCCAGGGTGCTGACGGCCTGAAGACGGGTCATACCGAGGAATCAGGCTATGGGCTGGTTGGCTCTGCGATCCGCGACGGCCAACGCGTTATCATGGTGTTGAACGGCATGGAAAGCATGAAACAACGGTCCTCTGAATCGCGCCGCCTGATGGATCTGATGTTCCGCGAATTCAAATTGTACAAATTCTTCGACGCTGGTGAACCGGTTGATCATGCAAATGTCTGGCTGGGCAATGCCGGCAAGGTCGGGATGATTCTTGAAGAGCCGCTTCACACCGTCATGGCGCGCAGCGACCGTCGCAAGATGACGATGACGGTGCAGTGGAATGACCCGGTGCCGGCGCCGATCAAGGCTGGCCAGACAATCGGCACGCTTGTGGTCAAGGTTCCCGGGGAAACCAAAACCTATGATCTGCTGGCAGCCGAGGATGTGCGAGCGCTTGGCATGTTTGACCGCGTCGGCGAAGCCTTGAAATATCTGATTTTCGGTGCCGGGCCCGATCCAGATCTTGTGAACTGACGGCCTTTTTTATGACAGGATATTTCATCAGCTTTGAAGGCGGTGAGGGCAGCGGCAAAACCACCCAGATCAAGAAGCTGGTCGCCTGGCTGGCAGCGCATGGCCTGGCAGAACGCACCCTTGTCACGCGTGAGCCCGGTGGCACACCATCGGCAGAAGCTGTTCGTGATCTTCTGGTAAAGGGGGCGGCGGACCGGTGGCTGCCCGCAACCGAGGCGATGCTGATGTCGGCATCACGGCACGAACATGTCGAACATGTCCTGCGTCCGGCGCTGGCTGATGGAAACATCATTCTGTGCGATCGCTATAATGATTCCACCCGCATCTATCAAGGCGTGGTTGGCAGAGTGCCGCATGATGCGATCGAAGCACTCAACAGGCTTGCATGCGGGGATCTGGAACCAGACCTGACAATCTTGCTGGATATGGATGTAACAACCGGTCTACAGCGCGCGGATCATCGTGATACAACCGAGAACCGCTTTGAAAGCAAGGGCATGGCCTTTCATCAGCGTGTTCGGTCAGGCTTTCTTGATCTTGCCGCAGGCGCACCGACGCGCTTTGCTGTGATAGATGCAGAACGTGATGCGGACACCATTCACAAAGATATCGCCAATCTTGTCGAAGCGCGCCTGAAAGCGGCTCAGGTTCTGACATGAATGAACCGCAAGACGCGCCGGCACCCGGCTTTGATCCCGAACAACCGCTGATCGGGCATGAAATGCTGACATCTGCACTGGCACAGTCGATGGCTGGCGGGCGGGTTGCGCATGGATGGCTGCTGACCGGTCCAGCTGGCAGCGGCAAAGGGCTGATGGCGCGGTTGGCGGCAGCCTGGATGCTGGCTGAAGATCGTAATGCGAATGCCGGCCTTGATCTTGGCGGCGAGACGGGCTTTGCGCTGGACCGTGATGATCCCGGGACAGGTCTTGTCATGCGATCCGTTCATCCGGACCTGATGATCGTTGAACCGGATAGCGAGGACAATAAATCCGGCCAGATCAAACTGGCGCAAATTCGCAAGCTGCTGTCTTTCATGGGACGCAAGCCGGCGCGTGATGGATGGCGTGTCGCGGTTATCGATTCGATGGATGACGTCAATCGCAATGGTGCAAATGCACTGCTGAAACTGCTGGAAGAACCACCAGCCAAAACCATCCTGTTTCTGACCGCTTCGCGCCCTGGCCGCCTGCCGCCAACCATTCGGTCACGCTGCCGTGTTGTTCGTATTGTGGCACCTGACAGTACAGCCTGCAGCCAGATTCTTGATGACCGGCTGGCCTCTGGCGGCATGCCACATACCGAACTGGCGCGCCTTGCTGACGGGGCGCCCGGACGGGCATTGAAACTTGCTGAAAGCGGTGCTGCTGATTGTTATATGGCTGTGTGCAGTCTGCTGGCCGCCCCAACACTTGACCAGCCTGCGCTGTCGGCAATGTGCACAAAATGGGGCAAGGGCGGCAGCGACGGTGCCACCCTTCGTGACGGGGCAATCTGGTTGATTGCGCGGTTACTGCGACTGTGTGCATTGCATGCCAATACCGGCACTCTGGCGGAAGCCTGTGCCTTTGAGGCGAATGCAATTAAGCAGATATCCGTCTCGCGTGATGCTGCCGCCTGGGCCACGGCCCATGCGGCGTTTCTTGGTGCGGCGCGGCAGGCGGATGGGCTGTATTTGGATTTTGCCCATTTCCTGCTTCGTGAACTGACGAATTTCCACCGGAAAACCTTGCCCTGAGGGGGTGTTACCTATACATCCTGCACATGGGCCAACCACAGGCTCACGCCTTTTACGCATTTGATGGACGGCAGAATGACAGGCCAAGCCAAGACATCTTTCTATGTCACGACGCCGATCTATTACGTCAATGACAAACCGCATATCGGCCACGCCTATACCACGCTGGCCTGTGACGTGCTTGCGCGCTTCAAGCGCCTTGACGGCTATGACGTGATGTTCCTGACAGGAACTGATGAACATGGCCAGAAGGTCGAAAAAGCAGCACAAGACAAAGGCGTCACACCACAGGATTTCACCGACAGTGTCAGCCAGAATTTCCGTGACCTGACAGGCCGGATGAATTTCTCCAATGATGATTTTATCCGCACCACCGAGGCGCGCCATCGCGCCGCCTGCCAAAAACTGTGGGGCCTTCTTCTTGAAAAGGGGCATATCACCCTTGGCAGCTATGCCGGTTGGTACGCTGTGCGAGACGAGGCCTTTCACACAGAAACAGAACTGGTTGATGGCAAGGCCCCGAGCGGTGCGCCGGTGGAATGGGTAGAAGAACCATCCTATTTCTTCAACCTGTCAGAATGGCAGCAGCCACTTCTTGATTTCTATGAGGCAAACCCGGGCTTTGTCGGCCCTGAGTCCCGTTTCAACGAGGTGAAAAGCTTCGTGCGTGGTGGGTTGCGCGATCTGTCGGTCAGCCGCGCCAGCTTTTCCTGGGGCGTGCCAGTCCCCGGTGATGATGCCCATGTGATGTATGTCTGGCTGGATGCGCTGACGAATTATATCACGGCAACCGGTTGGCCCACAGATGGCGAATATGGTGATGCCGAGGGCTATGAGATGCGGTGGCCCGCCGATCTGCACATGGTCGGCAAGGATATCCTGCGCTTTCATGCGGTTTACTGGCCGGCTTTTCTCATGGCTGCCGGTCTGCCTTTGCCAAAGCGGGTGTTCGCGCATGGCTGGTGGACAAATGAAGGCGAAAAAATTTCCAAATCCCTCGGCAATGCGATTGATCCGAATGATCTTGCCGATGAATTTGGGCTCGACCAGATGCGTTATTTCCTGATGCGCGAAGTGCCGTTCGGCAATGATGGAGATTTCTCGCGTCAGGCGATGATCCACCGGATGAATAGTGATCTTGCCAATGATCTTGGCAATCTGTCACAGCGGGTGCTGTCGATGATTTTCAAGAATTGTGACGGTGTGATGCCGGCATTGCCAGCCGAGCCACGGGATGAGGATGCCGCATTACTGGCGTCTGCTGATGCTATGCTCGATGCGGTGCGCGCGCAGATTGATCTACAGGCATTTCATGAGGCTTTGCGGGTCATCTGGCAGGTTGTGTCGGATGCCAATCGCTATGTTGATAATACTGCGCCATGGGGACTGAAGAAAACTGATCCGCCACGCATGCAAGAGGTTCTGGCCGTTCTGGCAGAAGTGATCCGGCAGGTCGCAATTCTTGTGCAACCTGTTATGCCAGAGGCAACTTCAAAGATGCTGGCGCAGCTTGGCGTTCCCGATAATGCGCGCGGATTTGATACAATTGGCGGGGCCGTACGCCTGCCTGCAGGCCATGTGATCGACAAGCCAGAGCCTGTGTTCCCGCGCTATATCGTTGAAGAGGCGTAGCGACGTGATCATCGACAGCCACGCACATCTTGACTATCCGCAGCTTGCATCCGATCTGCCGGCAGTGCTGGGCCGCGCCGGCGAGGCAGGTGTTGATCAGGTGATCTCAATTGGTGTGAAGCTGACCACAGCGCATCAGCCACGCGCTATTGCCGAGACATATGACAATGTATGGTTCAGCGTTGGTGTGCATCCGCATGAAGCTGGCAATGAAGATAATGCCTGTAATGTTGACGCTTTTATCGCTGCTGCCGATCATCCGAAATGTGTGGCCATCGGCGAGGCGGGGCTTGATTATCATTATGATTATGCGCCGCGAGACCGGCAGGCCGAGAGTTTTCGGGCACAGATCAGTGCTGCACGACAATTGTCACTTCCCATCATTGTGCATGCCCGGGAGGCCGATGACGACATAGCCGCGATCATTGAGGATGAAATGACAAAAGGCGCTTTTGGCGGGGTGTTGCATTGTTTCAGCTCAGGTGCCGAACTGGCGCGCCGTGCGCTTGATGTTGGCTTTTATGTCAGCTTTTCCGGTATTCTGACCTTCAAGAATGCCGAGATTATACGCGAGGTTGCGATTACCGCCGCCGAAGACCGGATACTGGTCGAAACAGATGCCCCGTTTCTGGCACCCGTTCCCATGCGGGGCAAATCGAACGAACCGGCCTATACACGTCACACGCTGGAATGCCTGGCCGCGCTTCGCGGAAAAAGCGTTGAAGACATGGCCGCCATCACACGCGCCAATACGCTGCGTCTGTTTTCCGGAATGACAGCATGATGAAAGTAACTTTGCTTGGTTGCGGGACGTCCGTTGGTGTGCCGGCACTTGGCCATGCTGGCTGGGGTAAATGTGATCCGCAAGACCCCCGCAACAGACGCCAGCGCTGTGCTGTGCTGGTTGAAACGGAAACAACCACCATTCTTGTTGATACTGGACCCGATATCCGCAATCAGCTGCTGCCATTGGGGTTGAAGAAGATCGATGCCGTTCTGATTACCCATACGCATTCGGACCATGTTGCCGGGATTGATGACCTGCGGGCATTTTTCTGGCCGGACCGGATGGAATTGCCAATCATGGCAACAGAGCATCATGGCGCTGACATACAGTCACGCTTCCCGTATCTGTTCAGCAAGAGCCCAAAATCGCCGAGCTATTTCGTGCCACCAATGCGTCTTGAAACCATTTCTGCCGGAACACGTATCCGGATCGGTGATTGTGATATCGACATCTTTCACCAGGCGCATGGCAATGCTGATTCGCTCGGTTTTCTGTTTGACGGAAAATTTGGCTATTCAACCGATGTTGTCGATCTTTCAGATGATGTTCTGGACAGTTTGCACGGCGTCCCCCTGTGGATTGTCGAAGCGCTGCGCGACACACCACATCAGGCGCACAGTCATTACGAGCAGACATTTTCCTGGATTGACCGGGTCAAGCCGGGACAGGCGGTGCTGACCCATCTGGGCCTTGAGGCTGATTATGCCGAACTGGCTGAAATATGCCCGCCACGCACCGAACCCGGCGTCGATGGCATGGTCTTCCAGCTTGATTGACGATCAATTCCAGTTTCCGGACGTGCTGTAATCCAGATTGATTGACGACATGCATTGCGTGTTCGTCTTTTCGATGACAGAAGGACCGCCAGGTGACACCCGGCTGGGCGGCGTCCAGCACACCTGTTCACCAGTATTCAGGAAAACAACCGCCTTTGATGCTTGTGTGACATTGTCGAAGGCGAGGATGTTGTCCCCATCTGCAATGAAGGTAAAGTCAGCAGCCGTGGCAACAAGCGCCCGGAAGTTGAATTCCTGTTTCTTGCCGCGGTCGCCATTGATCTCGAAAATGATCTTGCCAGACGCTGCGCCGTCACTGTTGACAAGACGCGTGGTCATTTTAGGGCGCGCCGCATTCAGCAGCGTATTCTGATTGAACGTCAGCTGCGAAATTGTAACCCCGCGGGCCAGCGCAGTACCGCTGCCATCCATCAGAACCGGCGCAGCATTGTTGATGCCAAGAGATATATCGCCAGTGGTCTCTGGTCGCGGCTCTGTCATGCAGGGTTCAGGCCCGGTACAGGCACAGGTCAACAAACCAAAACCTGTGCTGTTGATTGTCTCACCCGGGTTCTGGCAATAAACGATGGTTGCGCCCCGGTCGACGGACAGTTGAACAGGCCAGGCGGGATTTGTGCTATCCAGATATGCAGCCACCGCATTGCCGTCACAGGCAAAAGGGCGACCGCTGAAGGGATTCTTTTGCGCCTTGTCGTTCGAAGAGGTAGGTGAATTCATTTCCCTGATCAGGGCGTCACGATATTCCTCACAAATGCTGCTGACCTTGATCTCGTTATTCAGGTCATCCCGTGCGGCCGCGCTCCGCGTCTGCAGATCATTGCGAATAGACACCAGATCATTGTCGATTGTCCTGTCGATTGTCTCCAGCCTGTTGCTGGTCACACCATCCCGGGACGAGCTGATATAGACGTTGTAGGCAAACAAACCCACCGCTGCCAGAATCGCGATGATAGCAACCACCACCAACAATTCGATGAGTGAAAAGCCTCGTTCGGGCGCTGTTCTCATTTCTTGTTCCCCTTGACATAAACCCTTTGTCGCACGGCATCAGCGCCCAGATCAGCCTCAAGGTATAGCGCAGATCTGACGTGTTATTGCACGATTATTTATTAAGGAAATAGATTAAAATTAATTAATAAATTTATTACTAATGAGTATATATCACTGGAAACGCGAACAGGTGATCGCCGCATCACGACAAGGGTCAATCGAACTGGCGCCTGGTTGATGCCAGATCCAGTTGTGACGAGTTGTGGGTGAGGGGGCAGAATGAACCGGGTATTGGTATTTTGGGTATTATGTGCCGCGGCATTTGCGGCGGCTTTTGTATCTGGTGCACAAGCGCAATTCACTGTCGGCGGCGTAACCGGCGGGGCTCCAACTGCCGGTGTAAATTGCTTTGGTGACGCAGATGGCAGAATTCTTGCCTACAGTTCCGGCTGGACCGCAGCTGATTGTGGTCTGTACAGCCAGGTTTGCAACGCCAACCAGTTCACCTGCCCACCAGCCAGCACATTATGCACAAATGGCGAATTCTGTGGCACAGGGCCTTATGTCACCATCACCACGCCGACAGCAGCGCAATCCGCCTGGGAGGTGGCAACGAATGTCGCACCGGTCCTGAATACACCAAACTGCCCGTCTGCAATTGTTGATCAGGACTATAGCTGCATCCTGTCGGCCATTGATGCGAACAACAATCCGGTGACATTTGCGCTGGCTAACAAGGCGGGATGGATGCAGTTCAATGTGGCGACTGGTGCCATTACCGGCCGCCCGCCTGCGGTTATCAATGCCGAGAACCTGACAGCGACCGCCACTGACAGTTATAATGCCGCCTCGACGCCCGCTACTTTCTCTATTCCGGTCATCAACAACGCGCCGACAATTGGCGCCTTCACCTGTCCCGACGGTGTGCCAAACACGCCTTATGCCTGCACCATTGGCGGTTATGATCAGGATGGGCATACGCTTGTCTATACGGCGACAAATCTGCCGGGCTGGGCCAGTTTCGACATAACAAACGGATTGATCTCGGGAACGCCCATTAGTACCGGCACCCAGACAGGCATCGTGGTTTCGGCCTCAGATCCGTATCAGGGACAGGTCAGCTCAGCAGCCTTTCAGATTTCTGTCGTCAATACTGCGCCGCGATTTGAGGATCAAGATTGTCCAAACGCCATATCGGGTGAGGCATTCAATTGCAGCCTCAGCGGTATTGATGATGATTCCCATACGCTTACATACGGCGCAACCAATCTGCCGGAATGGGCCAGTTTCGACATATCGTCCGGCACGATTTCAGGAACACCAACTGCTGTTGCCACCCATGCCGGCATTGCTGTTACCGTATCTGATTCTTACGGCGGCACCGCCACGACACCCGCCTTTCAGCTTGAAGTGGTTGCGGGAGCATCGGAGACTGCAGCGGCACAGATCATACAGGCAATTTCACAAGGGTCGCTGTCAGCCGCTGATATCACCACGCTGATGACTGCGCAGTCATTGACTGTTGACGCTGATCTGGACCTTGCGGGTAATCCAGTCCACCTTGCCTGGGTTCAACAATGTATTGGCAGCAAGACTGTCCCCGCGGAAATTGCTGCCTGCGCAGCTGTCGTTGATGGCACTGTTTTGTCACAATATGAAGTTGCCGAAGTGTTGTCTGGCGCACAAAGCGGCAGCGTCAACGCCGAATTACTGGTGAAAGCCGGCATATCGGGTGAGGTATCGGGGATCGCTGCTGGCAATAGCTGCGGTCCGGATCAGGATCAGTCCTGCCTGACCGCTGTGTTGGGGCCTTCTATTTCCTCACTTGGCGACGTAACGCAGGCGAATTTCGAAAACACTCTTGCCAATTATTTTGAAGCAGCGATCTCGCAGGTCTCGACATCTGTTGCCCAACATTCGGTAAAGGCATGTCCGGGTGGGCCGACTGTCTTTACTGTGCCGAACCCACCGCCACTATGTTCCAGCTTTGCGCATTGGAACTGCACCTCCAACACAAATGGTATCAGTGTCTTGTGGACCGACAACGGGAAGGGGAATGTTCAGGCAACAACCGGTTTTGCTGGTGGCCAATACACACTGACGGCATCTATGAATATCGGTTCTGTCACGCGTACACGGCAATTGACCGGCACCTTCAATATAAATGCGGTGAGTACAGCCCATGCTGCCGGCTATCGCACAGGCTCGCAGCCCGGCTATTGGGGCAATCCATTCAATCCTCTGGCGGGCGCTGCATCCAGCTGTTCATCACAAGGTGGCACACTTGGCACACATTCCGATATCCGCGAGGCGAATACAGCACACGGCACAATCATCCCGAATGGCACGCGCGTCATCTTCCGCGCCGCCAATGGTGATGCAGACGCCTATACAGGTTCGTCCTCATCAACAACCAAGCCGCAATGTTCCAATGATTTCCATCAGACCGCCGCAAACAACATCAAAGGCTTTCAGTATCGCAACAACAATCAGGCGCGATGCGACAATCGTTCTCGTAGCGAGAACTTCACCTATCTTTGCAAGAACGTGCCCACAAGCTGCCAATAAATAACGATAATCTTAAAGGAAAGAGGAGTATCCAATGCGAGGTTTGGCCATCAGTCTGTTTGCGTTTGCCAGCAGTTTATTTGCCAGTGTGCTGGTGTCTGCAAGTGTCGCACAGGCAAGTGTTTCGATATCTGTTACTTGCACATCCAACGTGGCAACATTCGCGATTACAGGTCTGACATTAGACGAAAACTTTACCATGAGCGTGTCGCAGAACGGATCATCAGACTGGACCAATCTGGGTGTGGCACCAGCGCCAGCCGAGTCGATGATCATACCTGTGCCGATGGAAGGTAATGAAGATCTGGCGTCGATAACAAGTTACAATAGCGCTACATATCGCGTGGCATCTGGAGATTCGGTTGTCACGGCTGTTTGTTCATAATATACATTATGCGACAAACAGATTTATAACGGATGTTTGCGCGCTGGCGTTGGGCGTCTCCCTAAGGTCTCAGCCTTCTGGCACTTATACCAAAAGACACCATCGCTGTAACCATCATCGCCAAGGTCGCCGTCACGACGCTGAAATCAACACTTTGAATGCGCGACCGCATTCCCTATAGTCGGATTATCGCTTGGGGTGTCCTGTCAACCGACGGGGCTGAGAAAAACCCATGGAACCTGAACCAGGTCATACTGGCGGAGGAAAGCGGTCATCTGGTCAGCCTGACATATGTTATGGCTACCCAATGACAACCAGCATTTTCCCTACCGCCCAATATGGCTATCAAAGCCGCATTGGAGGTTTTTATGCGCATTCGAACCTTGCTGACAGCAACAACAACCATGACATTCATCGCCAGCGCCACTGTCGCGATGGCGGCGCAACCCGTTCTGACGATCTATACCTATGAATCATTCGCATCCGAATGGGGCCCCGGGCCGGCCATTGAGACAGCGTTTGAGGCTGAATGCGCGTGCGATGTAAATTTCGTCGCGCTGGACAGCTCAATCGGCATTCTGGGCCGGGTTCAGCTTGAAGGCGCGTCTTCGCCAGCTGATATTGTTCTGGGTCTGGACACCAACCTGATGGCAACAGCGCGCAAAACCGGCCTTCTTGCACCGCACGGCGTTGATATGACAGGCAGAACAGCCCTTCCCGTTGACTTCAATGACGATGTGTTTGTTCCCTTTGACTGGGGATATTTCTCGTTTGTCTATAACAGCGAAACACTGTCTGACGTGCCGACATCCATGCAAGCGCTGATCGATGCGCCAGATGATCTGCGCATTGTCATCCAGGACCCGCGGACAGCAACACCGGGTCTGGGCCTGCTGCTGTGGGTGAAATCCGTATATGGCGATGATGCGCCAGCGGCCTGGGCGAAGCTGGAGCCAAAAATTGTTACCGTGACCAAGGGCTGGTGGGATTCCTACTCGATGTTCCAGGAAGGTGAAGCCGACATGGTGCTGTCATACTCGACCTCACCTGCCTATCACATCATTGTTGAGGAGACGGAAAAATACCGTGCTGCTGCCTTTTCCGAGGGCCACTACATGCAGGTCGAAGTCGCCGCGATGCTGAAGAACGCGCCGCAACCCGACCTTGCTGCCCAGTTCATGGACTTCATTCTTGCGGACGGTTTTCAATCGGTCATTCCAACAACAAACTGGATGTATCCTGCCGGCAAGGCTGCTGTGCCAGCTGCGTTTGAAAGGCTGATTTCACCGGCAAAGTCGCTGCTGTTCACGCCTGAGGAGGTTGAAGCTGGCAAATCGGGATGGGTTGCCGAATGGCAGACCGCCCTCAGCCAATAGAATAGCTGTGGTGCCAAGCTGACTTACCTTGCAAAAAACTGGAACAACCCCGGCGGGGCCAGCATCGCTGGCCTTGCCATCGCCGCCGGGCTTTTCGGACTGGCTTTTGCGGCACTGGGCGCCTTGTTTGGCACAGCCGGCAAGCCACCGCCTGTCACCGGAACTAACGGATTTACCTATATTTTTCATGTGGCACGATTCACCCTGTTTCAGGCCGGTATATCGGCTTTGCTGTCTTTAATTCTGGCGGTGGCGGTCGCGCGGGCGGGATGGCGGCGGTTGACAGGTCCCGCGGGAAAATTGCTGATCACCTTTTCGTTCCTGCCAGTGATCTTGCCAACGACGGTCGCGGCCAGCGGCCTGATCGGCGTATGGGGACAATCTGGAATAATTTCCGGTATGTCGCAGAGCGTTGGCCTGCCCGGCCTGCCCCCAATTTACGGGATCGGCGCGGTTCTGCTGGCACATGTGTTTTTCAACGCGCCGCTGATGATGCGCGTCTTGATGGGTGCCCTGTCGGGTATCCCGGCTGCGCATTGGCGCCAGTCCGCACAATGGGGTCTGACCGAATGGCAGCGCTTTCGCCTGATCGAATGGCCCGCCCTGCGGCAGGTTATTCCCGGCTTGCTGGCCCTGGTTTTTCTGCTGTGTTTTACTTCATTCGCACTGGTTCTGATGCTGGGCGGCGGACCGGCTGTGACGACGCTGGAGGTCAGCATCTACACCGCCTTGCGCTTTGACTTCGATCTGCCGCGGGCGGCCCAGCTGGCCTGTTTGCAGTTATTGATCTGCGCCCTGGTGGTTATCGGACTGACTGCTTTTTCTGGCCCGTCATGGGCTGCCATGCCCGCCCGCCTGCAGCGGCCATTGCACCAACGCGGCGAACAGCAATGGCCATCACGCCTAACAGACTATCTGATCATCGCGATGTTCGTTGTCATTGCTGTCTTGCCAGTGGTGGCAGTGATCGTGAGGGGTGTTGGCCCGCATCTTGCCGGTGTGCTGGCTTGGCCAGCATTCTGGCGTGCGCTGACCGCATCACTATGTGTCGGTTTGGCATCAGGTGGCCTTGCGACGCTTCTGGCCTTCATGATGGCAACTGCGCGAACCAGACGCGTACGCGCGGGACGCAGCGTATGGTGGCTTGATGTAGCGGTGTCGCTGTATCTGGCAGTATCGGCGATTGTGCTGGGCACCGGGCTGTTCATCCTGCTGCGACCAGTGGCGAACATCTTCACCCTCGCACCTGCACTGGTCCTGCTTGCCAACATGCTTGTCGCCCTGCCCTTTGCCTACCGGGTGATTGAAGGACGTATGGCCGCCCTCGCGGCGACGCATGACAGGTTATGCGCCGGGCTTGGCATTCGGGGATGGCGACGGCTGCGATGGATCACGCTGCCCGCACTGGCACCCGAACTTGGCTACGCCGCCGGCCTCAGCGCTGCGCTGTCACTTGGTGATATGACTGTCATCGCGCTTTTCGGCAGCCAGCAGTTTCAGACATTGCCATGGCTGCTGTATCAGACCATGGCCCGGTATCGTTCTGGCGAAGCGGCGGCGTTGGCGCTGCTGCTGTTGTGCCTTACTATTGGCATCTTTCTTCTGTTCCACCTGATGTCCCGCAGAATTGGAAACCAGCCCCATGCTTGAGGTACAGAATTTGGCGTTTTCCAGATCTGGCGGTCTGCGTTTTCACTATGATTTTCAGATTCAGCCTGCCGAAATTCTGGCCGTTCAGGGCCCGTCCGGGGTTGGCAAGACAACGCTGCTGGATCTGATTGCCGGTTTCGAGACGCCGGATGAAGGCAGTATCTGCTGGCAGGGCAAGGCGTTTCATAACGAGATGCCGTGGGACCGTCCGGTCAGCACCGTGTTCCAGTCCGACAATCTGTTTGACCATCTGACCTGCGCGCGCAATGTCAGCATTGGCATCACCGGCACCTCAGTCTCGCAGCAGAGACTTGATGCGGCGTTTGCCGAACTTGGTATAGACGGGCTGCAAACACGGTTACCCGGTCACATTTCGGGGGGGCAGCAGCAACGCGTCACCCTCGCCCGTGCGTTGTTGCGCGACCAGCCCGTCCTGTTGCTTGATGAAAGTTTCAGCGCCCTGGACTGGGACATGCGCACCGGCTGCTTTGATGCTCTGAAAGCCTTGTGCGGCGCCCGCGGCATGTCGGTACTGCTGGTCAGCCATGATAACCGCGATGCAGACTATCTTGGCTGCAAGGTCATGCGCCTGGATTGATCATCAAAAGGCTGAGCGGCATCAGTTTTCAAGGGCAGAGATGCGATCGGCGAGAGACGGATGCGAGTCAAGAATGCTGCCCCCTTCACACATCGCGCCGCACTCTGCGGCCAGCTTTTCAAGGAATGTGATCAGTGCCTGCTTATCCCGCCCTGCTTCCCGGATCCAGCCTTGCGCCATCCCATCGGCCTCGGCCTCAAATTCACGTGACTGGCGTGACAGAACAAGACTGCTGCCAAAGCCGGCGATTTCTTCAAAGATCGAGTCCTGAGAGCCTACAAGCAGACTGACGCCAATGGCTACCACGGCACCGCGCGTAACCGACCGCAACGCATGCTGATGAACGACATGCCCCAATTCATGTGCCAGCACACCCAGAACCACATCATCATTGTCGGCAAAATCTACCAGCTCATCCAACAGCACGATGTCATTCCCTGGCAGCGCAAAGGCATTTGGTCCGATACCGGGTGCACTGCGAAAATGAAGCCTGGTGTTGTGAAATTTCGCCGGCACAAGCGGTAACAATGTCTGAAAGTCAGCACGTATCCTGTCCTGTTCAACCACTGGAAGCTGGCTCTCCTCGAACAACAGGGTATCAAGCTGTTGCAACACCATTGACGAGCCGCGCTCAACGATATGGGACGGCACCAATTGCGCGAGCAGGTCTCCTGCCGGCGCTATTGAAAAGCGAATGCCTGCGATCAGCAGCAGAAACAGTACTGCCAGAATGGTGGCGCCGCGCCAACCGACCGCTTCGATTCGCGCCAGCACCGCGCCCCGCCGCACTGTTTCCGGAAAAAACGGCTCAAGGGGCCGACTATCTGTACTGGCAGCCAAATGAAAGATGTCGCCGCTTGCAAGTCGCAGGCGCGTATCGCCGCCGCCAATGGCCGGAATAACGTCGGCGACAGAGACCTGAACCACCGGCGTGTCATCTTCCCGTGCAAGACAAAGTGTCTGCGGGCTCTGACCCGGCTCATCGACCAGCAGCGCTGCCCGCACGCGCCGCGTGCTTCCTGCTTCGGTCAGATTGCCATGAAACTGCATGATCGGGTCCTGTCAGACGCGGCATTACGCGCTCCGCTATCCGCTATCAAAAGCTGACTTCGATATCCCCTGCCTCACCGACAGCGTCACCAACCGAATGCCCGGCGCGCGACTGCCGATCGATAAAGCCGGTCAGTTCAGTGATCGGGCGTATCTCGGTATTTTCCGTCAGATATTTATATTGCCGTACCTGCGCCCACGGAAGCAAAAGTCCGACCGACACAATCACCAGCAACAGATTGGTTACCACTATCCATGCCAGAACAAGGCCGGATACTGTACTGCGAAACCGGACTCCACCCTTCAGGCGCAGACTGCCAAGCATGATATTGCGGGTCAGCGCCCGATAATACGCGCCAGTTACCATAAAAATGAAACCAAGGGTAAGCGGGAAGGCAAGCGGGTGGATCTGAACCATAAGTATGTTCAGGACAGCAAGAGCCAGATTCGACGAATCATTCCCCTCCCCGGCATATGACACGCCGTCAATGATCGCCCCGGCAGCTGTCGAGATCAGCAGGATCATGAGAGGAAAGAACAATGCAAGGAAAAGCAACAGCGTCTTGAGGCCCGCACCATAGTAAGCGCCAAGAGAACTTTCAGAAAAGAAACCGGCGGTACCAAAGCTGTAGCGGCTGGCAATGTAATCCCGCATCGAGCGCGATGCCATCGGCAGCAGCAGGCCAAGTGTCAGAATGCCGATCACCGGGAACAGGAAGAAATTCCAGAGCGAACCAAGATAACTGCCATGGAAATCAAAACGGACATCGCGCCAGGCCAGATTGCGCGCGTTGAAACGCAGCGACTTGTTGAGCGCCCAGGGATAGACAAGCAGCAGCAGCACACTCAACCCTTCCTGCAGGAACGGGACACCCAGCATGGGCAGAGCATAAAATGCCAACAATATGATTGTCACGACGACCCATCCCTTGAACAGATCAAAGCCTGTTGCCAGATAGTCCAGCCCGTCATCAAGTATCCGCGTATTATTATAGAAAAACCGGCGGTTACGCACCCGCGCCCACGGTATCCAGATCCCAACAGTTACAGCAATTAAAATAATATTTATCAATTTTATGCCAAACAGATCCATTGCGGTTCCTGAAAATTCCAGTTTGGTGAACCGATTGATTGCACGTCGGTCACCAGACCCGGACGGCGGGTTGGCACCGCCGCCCTGCCCGCCAACTTGTAACTGACCGGAGGTTGGCAAGTTCGCAAATGGATTTTGTGGCTGGCCTGTCATCGCCATCCTCTCGTGCTGTGCGTTTTCGCCTTTTTACACCGGTTAACCCGTTTTCAGGCTGAATCTGACTGACTTCTCGCATTGTTGTTATTAGCAATTAACGATTCATTAATATTACTGGAGTTAGTTTTACTTCACCGGCGGGTAACAAGACTTCCTCCACTTGCTCCCCGCCAAAACGAAAGGGCACCAGGAGTTTTTGCCATGACTGACATCACTGTTTCCTTTTTCAGCGATCTGAATGCCGCAAGCCGGACACGCCGTGTTTCCTTCCCTCGCGCGACGCGTCCAATGCTTCACAAGGACATTCGCCAGTCTATGGAACCACAAGAATTCTTTGCCTGCTACCACGCCCCTGACGGCGGCATTGTTGCGCTAGACCGACAAGGGGTTACAGTCCGCATCTGATTGTTTTATCTCCCTTCAATCAGGTGCTAACAGGCCCCCGGTCCTATGGCCGGGGGCCGATGTTCTTTGCAGGTCAGCAATGTCCAAGGGTCACACCCCCGGCACCAGGACCGAGACCGGGAATTGTCATAAAAATCTGCTCAACGAAGCATGCTGCTAACACGACCAAAGCCGACCTTTGCCTGTGATGCCGGCCTTCAGGACGCGGTTGGAGCATGCCACTCAATCGTGATCGGTCGCACAGCCCCCACCGGGCGCGATCAGCGTTGCTGTTTCATGACCTGCAAGACATCCCAGCAGGCGCCCATCGTGTGATAGTCCACCTTGCCG
>ERZ802827.28-NODE-28-length-72191-cov-13.2216_pt1 | contig 72191 bp, 72 predicted proteins | sample MGYA00345652_ERZ802827 | MGnify/ENA primary metagenome ERZ802827 (study PRJEB30503, sample SAMEA104212372) | marine metagenome | biome: Westerlies Biome; feature: [SRF] surface water layer (ENVO:00010504) within the epipelagic zone...; material: water (ENVO:00002006)... | reverse complement strand
TAACTCATAGGTTGTTGCATGAATATCTGCAACCATACCCCAACCCAGACGGCTTCTAAGTCGCTCTTCCATTCCAGATAAATCAGTCGGCGATTTATCAGCAGATAAAACCACCTGTTTGCCTTCATCTACCAATGCATTGAAGGTATGAAAGAATTCTTCTTGTGTTGATTCTTTGCCAGAAATAAATTGAACATCATCAATCATTAATACATCAACGGAACGGAACTGTTCTTTGAAGGTCATCGTATCATGATGCCTGAGAGCCTGAATAAAGCGATACATAAATTTCTCAGCAGAAAGATACATGACTTTTCGACTAGGCTGACGCGCATTAACTTCCCAAGCTATTGCATGCATCAAATGTGTCTTACCAAGTCCAACCCCGCTATATAAAAATAAGGGGTTAAAGGCAGCGGTGGCACTCTCTACAACGCGTCTTGCAGCAGCGAATGCTAACTCATTAGGCTTGCCAACAATAAAATTTGAGAATGTAAAACGAGGATCAAGCCCATGGGTGGGAGATAAGGCTGGATTATTCCTCACACTCTCCTGCATTTTGGTGATTCTAGGCGGGTTGCTAGTATGGGCGGCGTTTGCATCCATAATAAGCGACTTCTCGCTCCACTCTATCTCAAACCCAGAGATTGGCAAAGACAAGGTTTTTGCAATAATGCGTAATTTATCAGAATAATGTGAACTCACCCGGTCACGAACCAATCTACTTGTGGTTTCAAGCTGAATAATTTCTGATTCCACACCTGCAAAATGAAGCGGTTTTATCCAGTTACGCCATGCTGTATCGCCAATTTCTTTGCGGATATGATTGCTAATTTGTGCCCAGTGTTCATCTGATTGGTGTTCATCTGATTGGTGTTTATCTGATTGGTGTTTATCTGGATAGTGTTTATCTGAATGAGGTGATGCGCTTATGCTGGAATTATCGATCTGTTTGGTATCTTCTTGAATAGTTGTTTCTCTGCCTATCTGAGAAATTTCTTCTTTTTTATAAAAGTCTTTTTCCACAAGATATTCCTGACAAACTATTCGAGGTTAAAAGACGAGTTTAATCTCATCAATTCATCATCGAAGAATACCCTTGTTACAAACTTTGGATCAAGCAGGAATCTGGCGTAAAAGAAGAAATAAATTTTTTATTTCTATGATAAAGCGCTTGACATAGCTTTGTCTGATTTTCGGAAAATAAGTAGGTTATGTAACAGATTCAATCTCTTAGAAAGGCGAATCAGATTTGAGCTACAAATAGGAGCAAAAAAAAAGAGGGCTTAGACCCTCTTATGTTAATAATGTATGAAAGTAACTCAGCCGCGGCACAACCCTATGCAGCATTAACCGATATTTTTTTTACGCTTGCAGCGAGTCGAGACATTTTTCTAGATGCGGTGTTCTTATGCAGAACGCCTTTGCTTACACCACGCATAATTTCAGGCTGTGCTTCCTTTAGCGCAAGTTTAGCAGCAGGTGCATCACCTGTTCCAATCGCTGATTCCACTTTCTTGATAAATGTGCGGATACGGCTGATTCGCGACTTATTTATCTCTGCTCTAGCTTGGTTTCTGCGGATTCTTTTTTTAGCTGACTTATGATTCGCCATTGGCTACCTTCCATGACTTACAAATTTGAGATTGGTGTTTATGCCGAACAGGTCATTAAGTCAACCCATAATGCCGTTTTTCAGCCAAATTTGGAGGGTTATTCAGGTGATATAGGCGTTATGCTTAATCGCCAAATTATCCCATTTTCATTATTAGAAGATAATAACTGAAATTTTTCTGGCCCCCTTACATATTCGCTATCTTTAATCATCCAACCAAATTGCGGCATTACCTCATCATAAAATTGTGCGACTGATTCTTTTTTATCATCCGAAGTTGCAATCAGAATGATGATGCGGCCAGAGGGGGAGTCAAAACTAAAGCTAAATTCAGGTTCAACATTCATCGTCTCCATCACTGGAATATCATCTATAAAGCTTATAGTATCTGGAAAGCTAATAGTATCTGGCTGTTGGGCAAAGACTAGTTTTGGCAAAATATTGCTGATTAATAAAATAACCAAAAATGCAGATATTCGAATTGGCAAAGCGGTTTTTAAGGTTAAAATAGCCATTGAATAATTCCTAATCTAGATAGCTAACAGTAACAGGAATCAACGTTGACACAAGCTGCAATAAAACGTTGTTCGTCCTGTTTGCTTGATTTCCTTTACAATAGAGCCACATTTTACACAATGCTCCCCAGACCTTCCGTAAATCTGCAGTGATTTCACAAAATATCCAATTTCCCCGCCTGGCTGTATATGGTCACGAAGACTTGTTCCCCCAGCCTCAATTGCTTTACGTAGAATTGATTGAATAGCGGGAACAAGCCTCTTGGCCCGTGCTCGCTGAATTGTCTTTGCTTGTCGTTTGGGAGAAATGCCCGCCATAAATAAGGCTTCTGCTGCGTAAATATTACCAATGCCAGCTACTTTTGTCTGATCTAATAAAAGTGACTTTATCGTGCATGTTTTGCCTGCTGTCTGAGCCATAAGATACGCTACCGTAAAATCTTCACAGAGCGGCTCAGGGCCAAGGTTCTTCAGAAGCCAATGCGACTCTATTTCCGATTCGCAGAATAAATCAACAAAGCCAAACCTCCTCGGGTCGCAAAGTACAAGCCATTCACCCCCCTCAAAACCTAGCGCGAAATGGTCATGCTTTTGCAAATTCGGACGATTGGTGTAAATCCGGATGGAACCTGACATCCCAAGATGGATTAGAAGGATTTGCCGATTAGAAACTGGAATTAAGATATATTTTCCGCGCCTTGTGGGGGCTCCGCAACGCGTGCCTTTGAGCGCGCTTTCAAGAGACTGAGGAAACGGCCAGCGCAATCCTTTCGAGCCAACAAATATATCTGTAATTCGCTTGCCTGTTGTCATAGGCGCAATAGCGCGCTTGACTGTTTCCACTTCTGGTAATTCTGGCAATCTTCAGTTTCCTCTTTTAAGGTTATCCTGTTATAAGGTCATCACATATTAGATTGGATATTTGAAGCGGGAATACATACGCCCTATATCATAATATAATGTATGATTAATTTCAGGAAACTCAACAGATGAGTACAGATGCCCAAAATAACTTAGACCCTTCGCCCGATTCGCAAGTTGATTTCGGATATCGCACTGTCGCGCTTAGTCAAAAACAGAATCTAGTGAATGGCGTATTTGATTCAGTTGCGTCCTCCTATGACATTATGAATGATTTAATGAGCGTTGGCGTGCATCGGCTATGGAAAGAAGCTTTACTTGACTGGATGGCACCTCGCCCAAATCAAATATTGGCTGATTTGGCAGGTGGAACAGGCGATGTTTCGTTAAAGTTTTTGCAAAGGGGCGGCCAATTTGCACATGTAATTGATATTAATGAGCAAATGCTTGCTGCTGGCCAAAAACGAAAAGTGATGAATAAATATCAAGATAGGCTGAACTGGTTAGCTGGCGATGCACAAGATATTCCCCTTGCTGATAACAGTGTAGATAGAGTTACCATAGCGTTTGGACTAAGAAACGTTCCTGACAGGATGAAGGCTTTAAACCAGATTGTTCGAATTCTAAAACCTGGTGGCCGGTTTTGCTGTCTTGAATTCTCCCATGTCAATAACCCGTTATTATCTGGTATTTATGATAGATGGTCTTTTAATGTACTTCCAAAACTAGGACAGCTCGTAGCAGGTGATGCGCAATCCTATCATTATTTAGTTGAGTCTATTCGCCAGTTTCCCTCGCAAGCCGAGCTATGCACAATGATGGCAGATACCGGAATGGCGCAAATAAAAGTGCGAAGTCTATCAGGCGGAATTGCAGCAATCCATTCTGGTTGGAAATTAGACTGATGCCTTATCTAATTGCAATATTAAGAGTGCCTTATATTGGATTTGTGCTTGGAAGAGCAGGGGTGCTTGGCCATATAAGCAGACTTGCCCCTTTACCGATCTGGCAGAAAAGTTTTTTCAGATTTATAGACTTTCTTATTGCTGGAAGAAATAGCCGAAAAAACGCTGGAGAGACGCTCTGCATTGCCTTGCAAAAATTAGGCCCTGTTTTTATTAAGTTTGGGCAGGCATTATCCACTCGCTCAGATTTACTAGGCCCGGATATTGCGCGTGGCTTGGTCTTGCTTCAAGATAGTCTTCCTGCTTTCTCATCACGACTTGTAACAGAAACAATAGAATCAGAAACAGGTAAAAAACTAGACGAAATTTTCGCTGTTTTTAACGAAAAGCCTGTTGCTGCAGCGTCGGTAGCACAAGTTCACAAAGCACAACTGGTTGACGGGCGCGATGTTGCTGTAAAAATCCTCAGACCTAATATTCACAAAAGAATGTCAGCTGATATTGCGGTTTTTACCGCGCTTGCCAGAATAATGGAGTTTTTAGCACCAAGGCTCAAGAGATTGCGGCTGGTTATCGCCGTTGAGCAGTTCAAGCAATTATCTGAGCTAGAGCTTGATATGAGAATGGAAGCTGCTGCTGGCGGTAAATTACGCGATAATATGGCATCTGATAACGGTATTCGTGTTCCCTGGATAGAACATAGCCTTACCAGCGAGAATATTCTTGTATCTGAATGGATTTCTGGACTTCGAATTGACGATGTAGAAGGGCTTATTGCAGCTGGTCATAAGATTGAAGAAATCACAGACCGGGCAGCAACAAGCTTCTTTAATCAGGTATTTAGGGATGGTTATTTCCATGCAGATATGCATCCAGGAAATATATTTATAACGTCTGATGGAACATTAGTGCCTATTGATTTTGGAATTATGGGAAGCCTTCAACCAGAAGATAGGTTTTTCCTTGGCAATTTGCTCATTGCCTTGTTAGAGCGAGATTATGATAAAGTAGCCCAGCTTCATTATGATGCAGGCATGCTGCCAGAAACCGCGTCCCATGCCTTATTTGCACAGAATTTAAGAGCATTTGTAGATCCTATAATGGACAAACCTATTGGTGAAATTGAGCTCAGTAAAGCCCTTGGTCAAATCTTACAAATCTCGGCCAGATTTGATATATTTGTACAGCCCCAATTTAATCTGCTGCAAAAAACAATGGTAATGGCAGAAGGCGTTGCCCGCAGTCTTAACCCAAATGCAAATATTTGGCAGCTGGCTAAACCGCTGGCATCAGACTGGGTTCAAGCTCAGACTGGTTTTACCCTGAAATTACAACAGATACTTACAGATATAGACCGTATCTTCCGAATCCTGCCCAAGATTTTGGATGATTATGAACACAGCTTAACAGAAAAAAAACCAGATAAATCCAATTTTGGAAAATTTATGTTTATATCTAATTTAGGCTGGTTTATTGCAGGTATTTCAATAAGCGTTGCTATTATGCTTTTTTGACGTTAAATTCAATTATGTGAAATATTCACCATAATGTGAAAAAATGAATTATCATGATACTTTAAGTTATTTAATGGATGCATTTGGGGGTGCGGATAACCTTCAAAAATTACTTGGCGTTGGTCCTAGTGCATTAAGCAATTATAGACGCCGTGAACATCTCCCATTAAACCAAGCTCGGAAATTATCTAATATCGCGCCTGAATTTGGGTTTAATCTAGATCCATATACTCTTAAAATAAGCGTAATTGATGATGATCGAAAGCCTGAGATTCTATTGATAATAACAGGGGGTATAGCTGCTTATAAGGCGCTTGAACTCATACGAAGATTGCGGGATTTTGAGTTTTCAGTAACAGCTGTTATGACCGCATCAGCACAACAATTTATCACGCCGCTATCTGTGTCAGCCTTAACTGGAAATAAAGTCTATTCAGAGCTGTTTGACTTAACCGACGAGCAAGAAATGGGTCATATACAACTGGCGCGTAAAGCAGATCTTGTTCTAATTGCTCCCGCAACAGCTAACTTTATAGGCAAAATGGCTCATGGGTTAGCAGATGACCTTGCAAGCACGCTTTGTCTTGTAACAGACGCGCCTATTTTTGTTGCCCCGTCAATGAACCCACATATGTGGTCCAATACCGCAACGCAGGAGAATTGCGCTAAGCTAAAAAGCAGAAACATCTCCTTTATAGGGCCAGATAATGGTGATACGGCGTGCGGGGAAACTGGATCTGGTAGATTTGCTGAAACTGGGTTTATAATCTCCCAAATTCAGCAAAAATTGCTCCAGAAGCACCGTAACGCAGATATTTTTCCTGCTGAAAAGCAAACCAAACCACTAGATGGGATTAAGATACTTATAACAGCAGGTCCAACCTTGGAGCCGATAGACCCGGTGCGTTTTATTGGCAATCGCTCTTCTGGAAAGCAAGGTTATGCCATAGCTTCTGCCTGTGCTGAGCAAGGTGCAGATGTGTGCCTCATTTCAGGGCCAGTATCCCTTGAAGCACCGTTAGATGTGCGCCTTATTAAGGTTGAGACTGCACAGCAGATGAAGCAGGCTTGCGCTGACGAGCTAGATGTAGAATGTGTTATTTGTGCGGCGGCTGTTGCGGATTGGCAGGTAAAGCAAACAGCAAACGCAAAGCTTAAAAAATCTAATAATAAACCACCAGAGCTCATTCTTACCGAAACACCTGATATTTTATCTTGGATAGGTCACCACCCCTCAAGACCAAAACTGGTAATCGGGTTTGCAGCTGAAACAGATTCTCTTAAGAGAAATGCAGATAAAAAACGAGCCCGTAAAAACGCAGATTGGATGTTAGCAAATTCAGTTCTTCAATCTGGAGAATCTGTGTTTAATTCTGACCTAAATGAGATATTATTTTTGTCCAAGACAGGCGCAGAATATTGGGATACTGACAGTAAACAAGCAATAGCACAAAAATTAGTGCGCAGAATTAGTGACTATTTTTGTGATGGTCATGTGTCTGATATTCAAGGGTCTAATATTCATGTGTCTGCTGTTCAAAAGAAAGAGAATATATGAGCCACCCCCTTCATATAAATGTTGAATTAATGGAACATGCTAAGGGTCTACCTATCCCAAGCTATCAAACCGATGGGGCAGCTGGAATGGACTTATTCGCGGCAATTGACAAGCCGATAGAATTATCCCCGTTAGAGCGAATTTTAATTCCAACAGGGTTAAAGTTAAGCCTGCCATCTAATATGGAAGCTCAGATACGGCCACGATCTGGGCTTGCCTTTAAACAGGGTATAACTGTGTTAAACGCGCCTGGAACGATTGATAGCGACTATAGAGGTGAAATTAAAATTTTGCTGATAAATTTGGGGCAGAATATGTTTAAAATTGAGCATGGAGCGCGTGTTGCACAATTGGTAATAGCCCCCATTACACAGGCCAACCTAAATGTCGTATTAACGCTTGATGCAACTCACAGAGGTCACGGGGGATTTGGTTCTACAGACCAGAAAGTATAACGGCTCATGACCATAACTGAGACCCAGCTGCACCGATATGCACGGCAAGTTGTTATGCCTGAAATTGATGAAGACGGACAGCAGGCATTATTATCTTCGAGAGTTACTATTCTAGGTGCAGGGGGGCTAGGCTCTCCTGTTATTGCAAATTTAGCAGCAGCAGGTGTTGGAAAGCTAATTATATGTGATGATGATAGAGTTGATCTAAGTAACCTGAATAGACAGTTTATCTACCAAGAGGCAAATGTAGGACAACCAAAGACCCAAGCAGCAAAACAGTTCATTCAAGGACTAAATTCAGATGTAACTATTGAGCTGAGATATGAGACTATGAGCGAGGAATCTCTGACCGAGATTTTGTCACAAAGCGATATATTATTGGATTGCTCAGATCAATTCAGCACAAGACTTGCGGGTGCCAAAGCAGCCTTCATAAATGGAATCCCTCATATTTTTGGGGGTGCTGTTCGATTTGATGGGCAGATGGCCAGTTTTATGGCAGGGGTAGAGGGGTATGAGGATTCAGCCTGTTTTGCGTGCTTGTTTTCAGAAGATGCTGGCGTAAGACAAGCGCCAAATTGTGCTCAGGCAGGCATTTTAGCACCAGTAACCAGTATAATAGGTACCTTACAAGCGCTTGAAACAATTAAGTGGATAACCAAGGCAGGCACGTTAAACTCAAACAGATTATTGCTATTTGATGGGCTTTCAGGCTCATTTACATCGATTCAAACAAGCAAGAAGGATAAATGTTCCATCTGCTCCAAATAACGTCAATATATCGGGATATATCGGAATTTATAGTGTGATATAGTTATTATTTGCTGCCCTTATGCTTGGCTAAAGCATCGCTGGGACCACCCGGTCTGGCGGTGTATGTCCATCAAGGAAAGTTTGAATATTGATGATAACTTTATCACCCATTGCGTGCCTGCCCTCAATAGTGGCCGAGCCTATATGAGGAAGCAATACCACATTAGGTAAATCTATAAGTGCTGATGATACTACAGGCTCATGCTCATATACATCTAATCCAGCGCCAGCGATTTTATTTTCTTTTAATAATTCAATCAGTGCCGTCTCATCAATCACATCCCCTCTTCCTGTATTTACAAGGTAGGAATGAGGAGATAATAAACCTAGTCTTTCCTTATTTAAAAGATGATGCGTTGCTGGCGTGCTTGGGCAATTAATAGATATAATATCTACACGAGGAAGCATCTGCTCAATCGTCTCCCAATATGTAGCCTCTAACTCTGCCTCAATCGAGGGATGAACCGCTTTCCTATTATGGTAATGAATTGACATACCAAATGCTTTGGCTCTTCTTGCGATTGCCTGTCCAATGGAACCCATGCCAATAATGCCAAGTCTTTTGCCATTAATTCGGTGTCCAAGCATCCCTGTAGGCGACCAGCCATCCCATTGCCCAGAACGAACCTTTATATCTCCCTGCACAATTCTGCGCGGCACCGCTAGAATTAAGGACATAGCAACATCTGCTGTATCCTCGCTTAAAACACCAGGGGTGTTTGTGACTGTTATGCCTTTCTCGCGCGCTGCTTTGACATCAATATGGTCAACGCCTGTACCAAAAGAGGCGATAAGCCTTAACTGAGGACCTGCTTGTTCTATTACAGAGGCACTCAGACTATCTGTGACCGTTGGCACTAGAACGTCCGCTGTTTTTACAGCCTGTATAAGCTGCTCTTGGGTAAATGGCTGATCTGTCTGATTGAGCGTGGCATTAAATAGCTCACGCATGCGTGTTTCAACCGTATCTGGTAGCCGACGCGTTAGAATAATGTTTGTCTTCATTTAAATTAAACCTTATATGATTTGCCATGATACAGAAGATACTCGCATTATAATGCATATTTCTGCTATAATAGCTCAAACAAATTTTTATAATTCTACCCACTAAAATAACTTTAAATTTGCTTTATCCGCGCGTCCAGATTTATTTTTTGTATAATAAACGATATTGCCATAACGAACATGCTATTAGGAAAAATCTTGATCTTAAAAAGCACCTATCAATTCGCTCTTTTTGCCCGCAAACCAGTAATAAAACGGGTTTCAGAGCTCCTATGTTTGATGATAATAAGTGTTATTCTGGCTGTCGGATGGGCTGGCTCACACAATGCAAATGCGCAAGATATCCGTGTTGTTGTTCGTGGCTCTGGATACGAAGTACCCCGATTTCTGTCCCTAAAATCAGATACGGCCAATATGCGTGTAGGCCCTGGGAATGAATATCCTATTGCTTGGGTTTATAAACGCAAAGGCCTGCCCTTAAAAGTAATTGCTGAATATGAGGTATGGCGGAAAGTTATTGACCATGACGGAACCACGGGATGGATGCATACCAAGCTCTTAACTGGAAGACGGACAGCTCTGATAACCGACCGCGTTGCAAAACTGTATAAATCAGTTGAAGATAATTCAAAAATCGTGGGGTATGCTGAGAGAAATGTGCTAATGGAGTTACAATATTGCAAATCCCAGTTTTGCAGAGTTGCACATCCCAAGCTAAAAGGATGGGTAAGACGAGACGAATTCTGGGGATTGCTAGAGGATGAAACTCTTAATTGAGGTCTTTTAAACTGCCATTTACAGGTAATTTTAGCCCAAGCCAGTAAAATCTAAACATTACTGAACAGTAAGGAACGAAAATGACTCCCACCCAACAATCAAGTTTTTCTTATGACGATTTAATTTTATGCGCGAAAGGTGAGTTATTTGGGCCAGGCAACCCACAATTGCCTATGCCGCCAATGCTGATGTGTGACAGAATCACATCCATCTCAGATACTGGCGGCAATTTCGATAAAGGTGAAATTATTGCAGAGTTTGATATTCATCCAGACCTTTGGTTTTTTGAATGTCATTTTGAAAATGACCCGGTAATGCCAGGGTGCCTTGGAATGGATGCACTTTGGCAATTAGTCGGTTTTTATCTTGGATGGGCAGGTGGCCTTGGCAGAGGACGCGCTATATCTGTTGGACAGGTTAAATTTTCAGGCCAAATCTTGCCAACTGCTAAGAAACTTACATTTAAGCTTCATATGAAACGAGTGATTCTGCGCAAACTTGTATTAGGAATTGCAGATGGTGAAGTGCTATGCGATGGCGAGTCTGTATTTGAAGCAGAAGATATACGCGTAGGTCTATTTAGAGCGGAGACATAATTATGAGAAGAGTTGTTATTACAGGAATTGGGGTTGTCTCGTCTATCGGCAACAATGCAGAAGAGGTGCGCACATCATTAATGAATGGCACTTCTGGAATAGTCGCTGCCCCTGACTATGCAGAGCTTGGCTTTCGCTCTCAAGTAAAGGGCTCTGTAAAAATGGATGTAAGCGAGCATATTGACAGAAAACAAATGCGCTTTATGGGCGAGGGCGCTGCATATGCGGTTTTATCAATGGAACAGGCAATATCAGATTCTGGCCTTGAGGAAAGCGATATATCAAACCCGCGCACAGGATTAATTGCTGGCTCTGGAGGCCCTTCTACAGCAAACCTTGTACAAGCAGCAGATATCACACGCGAAAAAGGCCCAAAACGCATTGGTCCTTACATGGTGCCAAGATGTATGTCTTCTACTGTATCTGCCTGTATTGCGACTTTCTTTAAAATTAAAGGGGTAAACTATTCCATCACCTCAGCCTGTTCAACCTCAGCGCATTGCATTTCCGCTGGTACTGACGCCATCAGATACGGAATGCAAGATATCGTTTTTGCAGGTGGCGGAGAGGAATTAGACTGGTCCTTATCATCTTTATTTGATGCAATGGGCGCAATGTCGTCTAAATATAATAATACCCCGCATCTAGCAAGCCGTGCATATGATTCTGACAGAGATGGATTTGTGATTGCAGGCGGCGGCGGAATGATTGTTTTGGAAGAGTATGAGCACGCCAAAGCAAGAGGCGCAAAGATATATGCAGAAATCGTTGGATATGGCGCTAACTCTGATGGGTATGACATGGTTGCCCCCTCTGGAGAAGGCGCGGTCAGATGCATGCAATTAGCATTAGAAGGGTTTAATGGTAATGGTCTGCCAGCAGATGTGGTTTATATCAATGCGCATGGCACTTCCACGCCAACAGGAGATGCCAAAGAGCTGGCAGCTGTTAGCGAAGTATTCACCCCACTTGGAAAACTACCTTATCTTTCCTCAACCAAATCATTAACAGGGCACTCCCTTGGGGCTACGGGTGTGCAAGAAGTAATCTACACATTATTAATGATGCAACATAATTTCATCGCTGCATCTGCTAATATCGAAACTCCTGACCCCGAAATAGGCGATTTGCCAGTAGTTGCTGAGCGCCTAGATGATATAGATATTCCTGTTGCATTATCAAACTCTTTTGGGTTTGGTGGCACAAACGCAACGATTGCTTTGGCTAAATTACCTGTATAAATTACTGGGTAAATTACCTGTATAAGTTACTGGGATAAATTACTGGGCTAACTAAAAGGATAGATAAATAGGCATGACGATTTTATCTGGCAAACGTGGATTAATAGTCGGTGTGGCGAATGAGAGATCTGCCGCATGGGGCATTGCCAAAAAAGCGTCTGATTTAGGCGCTGAACTAGCCTTTACCTATCAAATACCAGCCTTTGAGAAACGAATTGCGCCTCTTGCAGAATCAGTCAAATCAGACATTATGATACCGTGTGATCTAAGTGAAGAAGCGGCTGCTAAAAGAGCGATGGAACAGCTATCAACGCATTGGTCAGAGGTGGATTTTGTAGTTCACGCAGTTGGGTTTTCAGATAAACAAGAATTAAGCGGTGCTTATTATAACACGTCACGACAGAATTTCAGGCAGACCATGTTAATATCTGCCTTTTCCTTTACTGAATTGGCGCAAGCATCTGCTCCAATGATGCCAAATGGTGGCTCGCTTCTTACATTGAGTTATTTGGGAAGTGTTAGAACCACTCCGAATTATAACGTAATGGGGGTTGCAAAAGCAGCTCTTGAAGCATCTGTGCGATATCTGGCTGTTGATCTTGGCGGCCGAAATATAAGAGTTAATGGTCTGTCTGCTGGACCGATGAAAACACTTGCTGGTGCCGCCATAAGCGGCTCGCGCGGTATTTTCCGTCATAGTGAGAAAAATGCACCTTTGGGAAGAAATCCTGACATATTTGAAGTTGGCGGCGCAGGCTGTTATTTAATATCAAATCTTGCAAGCGGTGTGACAGGGGAAATCCATTATGTAGATGGGGGCTTTAACAATGTAGGCGTGCCGCCAAGTGATGTTTAAGGCTATTGCATTATCCTTTTAAATCTCGCGCAAGAAAAAGCCAGCATAAAAGCTGGCTTTATATTTTTTAAGTTTTCAAAAAAAAAGAATATATTATTCAGATGCCTCTTCTTCTGCATCTTTAGAAACAGCTTCTAAATCTGCGCCTGTTTCTTGGTCTACTCTCTTCATGGATAATTTAACTTTTCCTCTATCATCAAAACCAATAACTTTGACTTTTACGCTATCACCTTCTTTACACACATCTGTTGTTTTGGAGACACGCTCTTCGCGCATTTCTGAGATGTGAACAAGCCCGTCTTTTGGTCCAAGGAAATTAACAAACGCGCCAAAATCAACTGTTTTCACAACGCTGCCAGTGTAAATTTCACCAAGCTCTGGTTCGGCTACGATATCCTTAACGCGGCCGATTGCAGCATCAGAAGATTCTTGTGAGGAAGCTGCAATTGATACCGTACCATCATCTTCAATATCAATTTTGGCACCTGTTTGCTCGCATATTTCTCTGATAACTTTACCGCCCGGGCCGATAATATCCCTGATTTTATCTACTGGTATTTTTAAAGTCGTAATCTTAGGAGCACTATCCGATAGATTATCTCTAGCAGTATTAAGCGCCTTGCTCATTTCTCCTAGAATATGTAATCGGCCATCTTTTGCTTGATCTAGCGCTATTTCCATAATCTTAGCTGTTATCGATGTGATTTTTATATCCATCTGAAGCGACGTAATTCCGTCTTGCGTGCCAGCTACTTTAAAATCCATATCCCCTAAATGATCTTCATCGCCAAGTATGTCTGATAATACAGCAAAAGAATCATCTTCCTTGATTAATCCCATTGCAATACCAGCTACAGGACGCTTCAACGGAACGCCAGCATCCATCATAGAAAGCGATGTTCCACAGACAGTTGCCATAGAGGATGAACCGTTTGATTCAGTTACCTCTGATACAGTTCGAAGCGTATATGGAAATTCTTCTTTTTCTGGAAGAACTGGATGAATGGCGCGCCAAGCAAGCTTACCATGTCCTATTTCACGCCTGCCCGGGCTTCCAACCCTGCCTGCTTCGCCTACAGAATAGGGCGGGAAATTATAATGCAGCATAAATCTAGAACGTGATTCTCCTTCAAGTGAATCAATGATTTGCTCATCCTGACCCGTACCAAGCGTGGTTACCGCTAAGGCTTGTGTCTCGCCTCTTGTAAATAATGCTGAACCATGTGTTCTTGGCAATAACCCTACCTCAGCAACGATTGGACGGACTGTTTTTGTATCACGCCCATCAATACGCTTTCCCGTTTTTAGAATAGCAGAGCGCACAACATTTGCCTCAAGCTCTTTCATAATACCGCCAACCAACACGCCGTCAGCCTCTGCGCCTGCAAGTTCAACTGCTTTTTCTTTAATGCCAGATAGTGCCCCTTGTCTTTCTGATTTATCAGAAATTGCATAGGCTTGTTCGACCTCAGACTTCAAGCTAGAAAGGGTATTTCTCATCGCCTCAGCTTCAGGGGCTTCTTGTGGCAGATCCCGTGGCTCTTTAGCAGCTGATTCTGCTAATTCAATTATCGCATTAATCGCTGTTTGAATTTGCTCATGTCCGAAATTCACAGCATCTAGCATTACTTTTTCAGATAATTCACTTGCTTCTGATTCAACCATCAAAACACCTTCAGACGTTCCTGCCATAACAAGATCTAAGGTAGAGGTTTCCATCTGGGTGATTGTTGGGTTTAAAATAAAGTCACCCTCAATTAATCCCACGCGAGCCGCGCCGATAGGGCCAAAGAATGGAACGCCTGATATTGTAAGCGCCGCAGAAGCTCCTATCATAGCTACGATATCTGGCGCATTTTCCATATCATGCGACAGGACAGTACATATTACCTGTGTCTCACACTTAAATTCCTTTGGAAATAATGGCCTTATAGGTCTGTCAATTAATCTGCATATCAGCGTTTCATTTTCAGAAGGACGCCCTTCTCTCTTAAAAAAGCCACCAGGGATTTTCCCTGCTGCAAATGCTTTTTCTTGATAATTTACAGTTAAAGGGAAGAAATCCTGCCCAGGCTTTGCTGATTTTGCGGCAACCGCTGTACATAAAACCGTTGTTTGACCCATAGAAACTAAAACAGCACCATCTGCTTGTCTGGCTATTTTTCCTGTTTCTATTACAACAGTCTTGTCACCCCATTGAAATTCTTTTTTATAGATTGTGAACATTCATAACTCCGTTCGTTCATCATTATAGCCACTATACAATTAACTGGCTGAGATTCGTGAAAACCTGAGAGAAGTCCCTGTGGTTTCGAATTAAAATTCTAAAATCAAAGTGGGAATCAAACTGAACAACAATCTCTGTCTGGCTGTTCAAAATGCTTGCTCGGTCAAGCGTCCGCATCTCTCCATCTTTTGCGGCGAATAATTAAGTTTGTGTTCGGGCTGTATGACATGGTAAATATTGAATTGCAACAACAAAAAAGCCCCCTTAGAAATTAAGCGGGCTTGCTTTTGTTTTATGAAGTTTGCTCAGAAATCACCATCATCAGAGGTGTAGCAGAATTACCTGCGAAGACCTAATGTTGCAATGAGCTCTTTATAATCGCTCTCTTTACGCGATTTAATATAATCTAGTAAATGACGGCGTTGTCCAACCATCATTAGCAATCCTCTTCGAGAGCCAAAATCTTTCTTATGAATTTTCAAATGCTCTGTTAAGTTAGCAATGCGTTCTGTTAAAATAGCTACTTGCACAGCAGCAGAGCCTGAATCATTATCACTAGCGCCGAATTTTGTTACTAATTCTGCGGTTTTTTCTTTTGTTATCGACATCTACTACCTCCTTGGCCGTATAGGCTATAAGTTGAATACCCTAACAGGATGAATAACGCCCAAATCAAGTGTTATTAATGCAACAGCTTCGCCCTCGCAAATGGCAACACATATTTGGTCTTTGATCGCGCCTTCCTGATAATAGGGAACACGTTGACCCATTCTTATTCTCACCGCATCTTCGGGTGTTACTGACAATGCCGGGATGTCGTCTAGCGCTGTCAATAATGAAATCACATTTTTATATGCGTCGGCACTATCTCTCAAACTTGTTAAAAAATCCAGTGAAATCGAATCTTTTGCGTCGAATTTTCCGACTGAAAGGCGCCTCAACGCAGATATATGACCTGCGGCTCCTAATCTGCGGGCTAAATCCCTTCCTAACGAGCGGATATAAGTTCCTTTTCCACAGAAAACAGTAAATGAAGCCTCGTTTTGATTGAGCGATGTAAGCACCAAATCGTGAATTATAACCTCACGAGGCTCTAATATTAATTGGCTATCTTCGCCTTTTTTTTCTGCCGAACGTGCAATAGAATAAGCGCGCTTGCCATTTACTTTTACAGCTGAATAAATAGGCGGTGCTTGCTTTATTACGCCCATAAATTCATTAAGACAGCTGTTAATTTCTTCTCTTGTTGGCCTTTTATCAGAAACCCGTGTGGGGGAGCCCTCACTATCGTCAGTTGTTGTCTCATTCCCCCAAACAAGCATAAATTCATATGTCTTTGCGCTATCCATCACATAGGAGACTGTTTTAGTCGCTTCGCCAAGTGCGATTGGCAACACCCCACTTGCAAGCGGATCAAGCGTGCCGCCATGGCCTATTTTAGAACAATTTAGATGCTTGCGAATAATCGCCACTGCTTTAGCAGAGCTTATTCCGACAGGTTTATCGAGATTTATCCAGCCATGTATCATAGCCCTAGCAGATGACATAATTAATCTACTCTTATGATTCGGGTATCTGAGATGGGCTATCTGCTTGAAGATTTATCTGCATTTCAGTATCAGTGCTAATAGAATTATCCTCATTTTCAGGCTCAGGCAAATTATTGAATAATGATGTAATTCTATCCACATGATCAAAACTTCCATCTACCAAAAATTTCAGTTTCGGCATGCGCCTTAGATGCACCTTCTGCGAGACGTGATGCCCAAAAAATGGAGCCATTTTATTAAGGGCAGGAAGAATAGTTTCTATATCCTCGCCGCCTAATGGCATGACAAAAACTCTAGCGTTAGATAGATCTGGGCTAACAGATACTTCACTTACCGTGATAGAAATGCCTCTGAGCTCTTCTACATAGGTGTCTTGTCTAATAAATATACCTGCTAAACTATGCCGAATTTCCTCGCCAACACGCAATTGGCGTTTCGTTGGTGGTTTTGCAGATGCTTTAGATTTTCTCGACATTTGCTTTGCCCAATCTTATAGAAAACAAATTCTAATTTCAGCATTGGCCCCTACACTATAACGTGCGTGCTACCTCTTTTACCTCGAAACATTCGATCATATCGCCTTGTTGTATATCAGAATAATTATCAAATGCCATACCGCATTCAGTTCCGTCTTTCACTTCTTTGACTTCGTCTTTAAAGCGCTTCAATGTTTTGAGAGAGCCTTCGTGAATTACGACGTTATCTCTTAACAGACGCACCTTACATCCTCGGCGAATTACGCCCTCAGTCACATAACAACCAGCAACTTTTCCAAGTTTGGATACAGAGAACACTTCTCTGATTTCTGCATATCCGATAAATTCTTCTTGCTGATCTGGGCTTAATAGACCGCCCATTGCCAGTTTAATTTCATCTATTACTTCGTAAATGATGGAATGGTATCTAATCTCAACCCCATCACGGCGCGCCAGATCGCGTGCTTGTGGAATAGCGCGAACGTTAAATCCTACTACAATCGCTTGTGATGCCGCCGCAAGCGAGATATCTGACTCAGATAATGCGCCCACGCCGCCTGTTAAAATACGAACCTTTACTTGCTCTGTTGCAAGCTTATCAAGAGCAACTTTTATGGCCTCTAGCGAGCCATGAACATCTGTTTTTATCACTACCGGAAGCTCTTCTGCCTCTCCTGCTGCAATTGCAGATAACATTTGCTCAACAGATCCGCGCGCTGTAACAGCGGCTTCTTTATCACGTGCTTGTCTGCTCCGATAATCCGCAATTTCGCGTGCCCGTGATTCTGTTTGAACAACAACAATCTGATCCCCTGCCATTGGGGTTCCATTTAAGCCAAGAACCTCAACTGGTTGGCCTGGAAGGGCTTCTTTTAAATTTGCCCCTCTATCATTCAAAAGAGCACGCACCTTTCCATATTCTGCGCCAACAACAAAGATGTCTCCAACCTTTAACGTGCCTCGTTGTACTAATACAGTAGCAACAGAGCCTCGTCCGCGCTCTACTTTTGCTTCAATAACAGAACCTTCAGCAGGTCTTTCTGGATTTGCTTTTAGCTCCAGAATTTCTGCTTGAAGCATCATTGCCTCTTCTAGCTTATCAAGGCCTTGCCCTGTATGAGCTGAAACATCAATACATTGAATTTCACCACCAAAATCCTCAGTGACAATTTCATACTGAAGCAAATCACTTCTAACACGCTGTGCGTCCGCATCTGGCTTATCGCATTTATTTACAGCAACAATAATAGGGCATTTAGCAGCTTTTGCATGATTAATAGCTTCAATTGTTTGCGCTTTTACAGAGTCATCCGCAGCCACAACAAGAACAACAATATCTGTTGTAGAGGCGCCGCGTAATCGCATTTCAGTGAAAGCTTCATGCCCAGGAGTATCAATAAACGTAATAATGTTATCAGCTTGCGTCTTGATTTGATAGGCACCAATATGCTGAGTAATACCACCAGACTCGCCGCCCGCTACATCTGTTTTTCGAATAGCATCCAGCAAGCTGGTTTTGCCATGGTCAACATGCCCCATAATCGTAATAACAGGTGGTCTAGTCTTAAGGCTATCCTCGGAATCTGCCTCACCTGAAAGGCCGATTTCAATATCTGATTCAGAGACGCGAAGCGCTTTGTGACCAAATTCTATGGTTACTAATTCTGCTGTTTCTGCATCTATGGTTTGGGTAGCGGTAACCATTATATCTTGCTTCATCAATTCTTTTACGACATCAGCAGCGCGCTCAGCCATTCTGTTCGCTAACTCAGATACAGTTATGGAATCTGGAATTATAACATCTCTTACCTGCTTTACCTGAGGCTGGGCTTCTTCACGCATGCGCGCTTTTTCACGCTGTCGCCTAACAGAAGCAAGAGAGCGTTGTCTGCCACCCTCTGCGCCTGAAAGCGCCTCTGAGATCGTTAATTTACTCTTTCTTCTTGTATCAACTTCACGAATTCTACCAGGGGACCTTCGAGGCTGTTCAACATCATCTTCACGTTTGCGCCGGTTCGATGGAACCTCGCTAGGACGTTTTGTTTGAGGCGCTTCTTTAACCACATCAGTAGGTGCGGGATTTGATTGTTGCCGTTTTAGATTTTCAGCCTCAATTTTAGCAAGCTCTTCTTCTTTTTTGGCTCTTGATTGCGCTTCTATTTCTTCTAGCTCGGCTAATTCTGCACGACGTCTTATAGATAACGGATCTTCTTCTTTTTCTGGCTCTTTTGTTGCTACATCTGATGCATCAGATCCTTCTGCTTCAGCTGAGCCTGAATTCTTTGTTTCTTCTTTTAACGCAGCTACAGAATCTTCAGAGCGTTTAATACCCTGCTTCAGAACAGCTATACGATTAGCGCGTTCTGTAGCCGTAAGACCATCTTGTAGCTGGCTTTCTGCCTCAACTTCAACAGGTGTTGATACTGGCGCTGGAGGCGGAGGGGGGGTCTGCCCTGGTGATGCCGAAGGCGTTCTTTGTATCTGGCTAGCAGGCGCACGTTTGCGCCGCACTTCCACCTGCACGGTTTTGCCTCTTCTAGCACTAACTTCAGCACCTCGACGAGGCGGGGAGTCCAAACCACCAAGGGATAATTTGCCAGTTCCTGACAAACTTAACGTCTTGGTCTTGTTCGTGTCTTCGCTCATTATACGCCCTTCTTGCTTACCCTAAAGCTTATTTAGCATCTAAATCTGTTTCGTTGATACACCCGTCAGTGCCCTCATGACAAGGGATGACATGAATAAATGGCTTCCATCTTTGAAAAGAATGCTGAATGCTACGTCCATCAAACTTACTTTTTGCATTTTTTGAGCGAAGTAGCCCAACATATGCAATAGAATTTCGCCCGAATGCCTCTCCTAATGTTTCAGCTGGAATATCTCTCATAACCCAATTCGGGCTTGTTGCAGATTCTAACTGTCTTGCCTCTCTAACAGATGCATCATTTGAGATTAATAGACCGATTAACGAGGCGTTTTCCTTTAATTTTCCTGCGCCAGCAATGGCACTGCCTTGCCTTCGCGCCAAACTAAGTTGTTCAACAAAGCGCCTTTGCAATAAATTCCCAACCAGCGCTGTAAATGTCTCTATTTCTTCAAGAGATACTTTTTTTTGAAAGTCGATATGTTTGACAAATTTATTTTTTTTAAGGGCCTGTGTGATATATTCGGGTTTTGGCATAAGATAGGCACCCCGACCTGGCAATTTTTCAGCTAAATCAGGGGTAAGCGAACCATCAGGGCTAATAACAAACCTTATAAGATTTGAAGAATCATCCGTCTCGCCGGTTATAATGCAGGTTCGTTGTGCCATATATGACTAGTTTCATGCCTCTTGACCTGAGGGCTCGGATGCATCTGTCTCAGAAGATGATTCTAAAGCATCCTCATCAACAGGCTCATCATCAAACCAATGTGCTCTAGCAGCCATAATAATATTTCCTGCCTCTGCCTCGTCATCAAGACCAAGCTCTCCAATAAGACCCATTAATTCTTCACTGTCTAATTCTGCCAAATCATCAAGACTAACAACTTCGTTCTCAGCAAGCTTAAGCATCATTGGAAGAGACAGATATTCAAATTGACGCAAATCATCTGTAACCTTCAAGCGTGCAAGCTCGCTCTCAATACGTTTATTTTCAACGTCAACAAACTCTACCGCACGATTGCGAATTTCAGTTGCAATATCTGAATCAAATCCCTGAATCTCAGCTAATTCTTCAATGTCCGTAACAACAATATCCTCAACCATCACAAACCCTTCTGCAACAAGCAGATGTGCAATTACATCGTCGATATTTAAGGCTTCAATAAATCTATCAGAACGTGTCTTAATTTCTTCTTGGCGTTTTTCAGATTCTTCTGCTTCTGTTAAAATATCAATATACCAGCCTGTAAGTTGCGAGGCGAGACGTACATTTTGACCGCGCCTACCAATAGCAAGGCTAAGCTGATCATCTGGAACTACAACCTCCATTTTATTGGCTACCTCATCCATCAAAACCTTGGCAACCTCTGCAGGCGCCAATGCATTTACAACAAAGCCAACGGGATCTTCTGAAAACGGAATGATTTCTATTTTCTCTCCTTGTAATTCACCAACAACTGCCTGCACACGGCTTCCGCGCAAACCAACACAAGCACCAACTGGGTCAATACTCGTATCACGAGATAAGACAGATATTTTAGCTCTGCTTCCAGGCTCTCTTGCGACAGCTTTGATTTCTATTATACCATCATAAATTTCAGGTACTTCTTGAGTGAATAATTTAGCCATAAATTCATTTGCGGCACGAGATAGGAAAATCTGAGGTCCTCTAACCTCTTCTCTAACATCCAAAATAAAAGCTCTAATTCGGTCGCCTTGCCTTAAGTTTTCACGAGGTATCATCTCTTCACGTCTGATAACACCCTCTGCCCTGCCAAGATCAACTGTAATAGAATAGCTTTCAGCGCGCTTAATAGTGCCGACAACAATCTCACCAACTCTATCTTTATATTCTGAATATTGCCTTGCGCGCTCTGCATCTCTAACTTTTTGGGAAATTACCTGTTTAGCTGTCTGAGCGGCGATTCGACCAAATTCAATGGGGGGTAGCGGCTCACGCAAAAACGCTCCTAGCTCAATTTGATGTTTTTTTCCTTCATCAATCGACATCTGAGTTGCATCATCTTCAACTTCTTCAACGACCTCTGTCCATCTCTCAAGGCTAATTGTACCCGTTTTACGGTCAATCATTGCTCTAATATCATGTTCTTGACCGTATTTTGAGCGACCTGCTTTTTGAATAGCTTCTTCCATAGCCGTGATAACCTCATCACGATCGATTGATTTTTCCCGCGCAACCGCATCTGCAATTTGAATAAGCTCTAATCCTGGAACTGATGATGTATCCATTGTAATCTCTTTTCTTGTTTATGATGACCTTGCTGGGGTCGAAAAATATTTACTCGGGTCAATGCGAACTGTTTCAAGATCTTGAAGGCTAAGGGTAACCCGTCCAAAACCAGCCTCAAAAATAATATTTTCATTCTCGTCAATTTCAGCAATTCTGCCACGGAATCGTTTTCTTCCATCCTGCATTACACGCATACGCACCTTTACCAACTCCCCTTTAAACCTCTCAAAATCAGCAAGTCTGGTTAATGGCCTATCAATGCCAGGAGAGCTTACTTCAAGATTATATGCATCTTGAATAGGGTCTTCCACATCAAGAACAGTAGCGATATGCCTACTAATTTTAGCGCAATCTTCTACTGTCATTTCAGACAAATCGGTCGGCTCAGCCATAATTTGCAAGCTTCCACGTGTCTGCTTATTAGATTTCTCTACAGGCACAGTATAATTTAAACGCACTAATATGTACCCTATATCTGCAAGTGCTGGCTCGATTATTTGTGTCAGTTTTGGATGCGACATTTATATGTTTGTAACTCTGTGCTATCAGCCAATAAAAAAGGCGGGCAATAGCCCACCACATCTGTTGACGCGAAAATATATCTGCTAAATATCACAATCCACTTTCTTTATCAAGTATCTTAAGATTACTGATATAATTTCTGGTGTACTTTCTGGTTTATGTTCTGATTTATGTTCTGATTTATTTTCTGGGGTACTTTCTGGGTTGCTCAGAGATTTTTATAATATAATGGCACTTAATCCAATACCCCTTAACTTGGCTCGACCAATACTCTTTTAAAATCAAACCAAGCTGGTCTTCGCCCTTCTTTTAGAGCCTTTCTCATATATCTGGTTTCAGGACAGTCCTGAGGTTGCATATTCCAGTCATCTGGGCTTTCTGCTGTCCAATCAAAATAGGGGTTTTCTAACATCCCAGATAAAATCCAGTTTTTTGCGCTGGCATGATCGCTTGCCATTCGAAGACTCCCACCCACCTTGATTAATCTAGCAAAAGCAGCCAGATTATCTTTATTGATAATGCGTCTGCTAGAGTGCCTGATTTTCGGCCAAGGGTCTGGAAACATAATAAAAATACCATCAAGGCATTCATTCGGCCATGATGAAAGCTGCAAGCGAATATCATCTGGCCAAATACGCACATTTTTTAGCGCTTCATTCTGGCAGTATTTCAGAAAAGAACTTACACCATTTAAAAACGGCTCTGCCCCTATATAGGCATTTTCTGGGTGGTTTTTTGCTACCATTGCTAAATGCTCCCCCCCACCAAACCCGATTTCTAGGTACAGTTTGCTTGGGTTATGTGTGAATAATTGAGCGGGGTCTGATGTATTATCTGGTACCACATAAGCAGGGAGTAATTCTTCTAATAATCGCTTAGATGTATTACGAAGCGGCCTTCCTTTTCTTCGGCCATAGAAAGGTAAAAACGCTTCCATAAATTTATTCCTGAATTACCCTTTTAAGGATTAGGTTTAAACAAGTGATTTTAGCTTATCTACTAAATCTGTGTTTTCCCATGTAAAGGTGTTTTTGCCCATTTCCTCAAAATCTCTGCCGAAATGTCCATATGCCGATGTACATGCATAAATAGGGTTGTTGAGTTTTAACTGGGTGCGAATCCCTCTGGGAGATAAGTCCATAACATCTCTAACCGCATCTTCTATTTTCTTACTTTCAAATTGACTCGTTCCATGGGTATCCACAAATATAGATACAGGTTGTGAGACGCCAATGGCATACGCAACTTGAATGGTGCATTTCTCTGCAAGCTCTGCTGCAACAATATTCTTTGCAAGATACCTTGCTGCATAGGCTGCTGACCTATCTACCTTTGTTGGGTCTTTTCCTGAAAATGCGCCGCCACCATGTGGAGCAGCACCGCCATAAGTATCAACTATTATTTTTCTGCCTGTAAGACCAGCATCCCCATCGGGGCCACCAATTTCAAACTTTCCTGTTGGATTTACCAAAAACCTGTCTTTGCTAACCATCCAGCCTTCTGGCAGCAATTCTGCAATTAGCGGGGTTACGAGTTTACGAATTTCTTCAGTAGTGACACCCACAGCGTGCTGGGTTGATAAAACAATAGTATCTACACCGATTACTTTGCCAGTATCACTATATTGCAACGTGACTTGTGATTTGGAATCAGGCCCAAGGATAGAGTCTGAATCTTGCTTGCGAACCGAAGCAAGCTTTTTTAAGATTGCATGAGAATAATGAATTGCAGCTGGCATGAGTGATTCTGTTTCTGTACATGCGTAACCAAACATCAATCCCTGATCCCCAGCGCCCTCATCTTTATGAGAGCCGCTATCTACCCCTTGCGATATATCTGCTGATTGCTCGTGAAGATAATTCTGGAACTCAAAATGAGCGTGATGAAACTTTTCCTGCTCATAGCCAATATCTTTGACCGCAGCACGAACTGCTGGCTCTATCTTTTCCATGATTATTGGCAGCACTGCTGTACTTGCTCTAACCTCGCCTGCCAATATAATACGATTTGTTGTAGCGAGAGTCTCGCAGGCCACGCGTGCTTCAGGCTCATATGCCAAAAACAGATCTAAAATAGTGTCCGAAATCCTATCACAGACCTTATCTGGGTGCCCTTCGGACACGGATTCAGAAGTGAATAAATGAGACATTTTTTAATACCATTAGTTTATGTTTTTGGTTTTCTGCCTTGTTAAAAAATTCACGTCAAGCAAAACTGAACATAAAATAAGTATAGAAATAATGGAAACAACGATTTTCCACCTATATTGGCTATAAATCGTATTTTGTTGCTGAAGAGATACCAGAACATCCAAAACACCTTGTTCCATCAAGTCTATTTTTCCAAGCAACAGCCCTTGATAGTTAAAGGCTGCTGAAATTCCAGTATTTGCTACTCGAACAAGTGGCACCCCTTCTTCGATCGCTCTAAGACGCGCCTGGCTTAAATGCTGATAAGGTCCAAGCGTATTGCCGAACCAAGCATCATTGGTAAGGTTTATAATAATATCAGGCCTGCCCTGCAATGAGACAAGATTTGGAAAAATAATCTCATAACAAATAAATATCTGTAATTTGATATTCTCTTGTGTGGATAATAGCCCCGAATTTGGGCCAGCACTAATATCTATTTTATTTCCGAATAAGTTCAAATTCTGAAATATGAAACTATTTCTAAATGGAATATATTCGCCAAATGGAACCCGTTTTTGCTTGTCAATTTTTCCTGTTAATTGTCCATCTGCATTAAATAATAATGCTGAGTTATATAATTTATTCTCCTCATCAAATCGCAGCATTCCTGATAATAGCTGTGTATTCTCTGGAAGGACGCTGCTAGCCAAACTCGTAAATTGTGCCTTGGAATTTGGCCATATAGAAGGATATGCAGCCTCAGGCCAAATAATCAGCGATGGGAGCTCTTTATTTAATATGGATAACGCAAATAACGCATCTATTTGTTCATTCTTAAATTCTGATTTCCATCGCTCTTTCTGAGGGACATTTGGCTGAACCATTCTTACTAGAATTTCTGGATTCTGAACAAACTCTGCATTTACTGGAACAGAGGAACTATCCAGCCGCCAACCCCCATAAACAATACTAGCCAGAAGAGGCAGAAGACAGAGCACCCCCATTTTCCAAAAGCGAAGATATAAAAAGCATCCACCGACAATAGATATTAAAACAAGAAAAACAGAGCCGTTCTGTCCTATTAGTGATGCAATCTGAGATAGATTGTCATGTGTTAAGATAAGGTGCGATGGCGAGTTCCAAGGAAATCCTGTGAATAGTACCGAGCGCAATAATTCTGCAAGACCAATGAAAAGAGCAGAATATACCAGCCGTGCTTCAGCTGTGCGCCCCATTTTATAAACAAGAAAACCAGCCAACCCCCAGAACACAGATAAGAAAGCTGGAAGCGCAAACAAACTGAGAGGCAGTATCAAAACTTCCCAAGAAATATCTACAAACAACGAGGCTGAAATCCAATAAAGCGAAGCTGTGAACCAGCCAAAAGCAAATCCCCAAAAAAGCAATATTGCTTGCCAAGTCGATTTACAGCTCGATGCATGAATAAAAAACGGAATAAATGCTAGCACCGCTGGGGCTAAAAATAGCGGTGGTAGTGACAAGGAGGCTAATGCCCCTAATAGTCCCATCACCCCTATTTGCGTGAATATTCCGCGCTGGTGCAGCCATTTCGATAGCTGTGTTATTTTGGCGTCGGCTTTATTCACCTTATCTCATTTCTGAAACTAGGAATGTTTGTTTTCTTGCGTTTTAACCGAATGAATACCGTCAATTTTTAACAATGTAATACGACGAGGGTCGCCTTCGAGAACCTCGAATTCTAGCCCACAAGGGTGGCGAATTACCTCCCCGCGAACAGGAACCCTGCCTGCCAAAGAAAACACCAAACCAGCCACTGTGTCAATTTCTTCACGCTCTGCATCATCTACCAAAGGTCCAACCAGCTTTTCAAGATCTTCTAGCTCAAGGCGAGCATCTGATATTGCGGAATCATCATCAATCAACTCAAAACGAGGCATTTCCATTTCATCATGTTCATCCTCGATTTCACCGACAATCTCCTCAACTAAATCTTCAATGGTAATCAGACCATCAACCCCCCCAAATTCATCAACGACCAAGGCAAGATGACGTCTTTTTAATCTCATTTCATGAAGCAAATCCATCACCCAAATAGAAGGGGATACAAATAAAACTGGGCGCATTAATTTCTTTAAATCTGGATTAGAACCTGCAAGCAGATGAGGCATGAGATCCTTAATATGGATCATTCCCTGAATAACATCCATAGACCCATTATGAACTGGCAGACGGCTATGATTAGCAGAACAAATTTGCGCCATTACACTATCAACATCTTCAGTAAGATCAATTGACACAATATCAGCCCTTGGCACCATAAGGCTTTCAGCTGTTAAATCTTTTAGATTTAGAATGTTTCTTAATAAGGTGCTTTCATGATTATCAAAGCTGTCCTTTGTGTTAATGGAATTTTCGATCAGCTCTGATAATTCGTCTCTGACAGATTGCTTTCGAAAACTAAATGGCCCCATTTTAAATTTCTTTAGGAAAGTCATAGGCTTTTTATTCCTCATAACGAATAGGGGTCTGGAATATTAAACAAACTTAAGAGTAACACTTCTTTTTGCTCCATAATCTGAGCTTGATGTTCCTCTTGATGATCATATCCAAGAAGATGTAGAATGCCATGCACGATTAAGTGCAATAGATGGTTCCTGAGCGGAATATCTTGCGTTTCAGCCTCAGATTTAATTGTCTCATAACCTAGAAATATATCACCAAGATGAAATTCACCTTCTATTTCCTCAAAGGTACCATCTGGAAAAGACAATACATTCGTTGGGTCTGTTTTATCCCTAAAATCACCATTTAACTGACACATATGCGCATCATCTGATGCTATTATTGCAACTGTAATCAGCCCATCTGGCACGCTAACAAGGTGGGGCCCAGATCCAATCGTTTTCTCTATAATAGACTGAAGCTCGCTCATATTTATGAGGTTAAAACTATCTATCCAGCGCTCATCAAGTAACGAGATAGAGGCTGACCCTGCCTTAAATTCGACGACAAAATAGGTGCCATTATGATCTAAATGAGTGTGATTTCCCGGTTCAGGCTCAGGACTGTCAGGGTCTTCGGTAGGCTCTGCGATAAGTTCTATGTGCATCTTATTTCTAATAAAATTAAATAACAGTAACAGGATGCTATAAAAAAACAGGGTTTGTCCAGAAAATTACATGATTAGTTAAAAATCAATCGCAGATGATACTTATGATTGCTCTGTATCATAGGCTTTTAATATTCGTGCCACTACCGGGTGTCTTACCACATCCTGACCTGTTAATCGATAAATTCCAACACCCTCAATATCTCTTAGCCTTGCGGTTGCATCCGCCAGACCAGATAGCTGATTAGAGGGTAAATCAACTTGTGACAGATCCCCTGTTATTACCATTCTTGAATCCTGACCAAGACGTGTTAGCACCATTTTCATCTGCACAGATGTTGTGTTTTGTGCTTCGTCAATTATCACAAATGCATTACTTAATGTGCGCCCCCTCATAAATGCAAGTGGTGCTATTTCAATCTCACCATTACCAAGCATTCTCTCTACCTTATCTGCAGGCATCATATCATAAAGGGCATCATAAAGAGGTCTGAGATAGGGGTCGACTTTCTCTTTCATATCACCTGGCAAGAAGCCTAATCTCTCTCCGGCTTCCACAGCAGGTCTTGACAGAATTAACTTCTCAACCTTCTTACTTTTTAAATAATCAACGGCCATTGCAACCGCCATATATGTTTTTCCAGTGCCAGCAGGGCCAAGTCCAAAAACGACCTCACTTTCTCGCATCAAATTGAAATATTCGGATTGACCTTGTGTTCGCGCAAATATTTTCTTCCGCCATGTTGATGCAAAAATCTGCGCGCTTGTTACTGGTTTTGATAAATCATGACCATATTCAACCAACCGCAATATATCATCAATAAGAGGGCCACCAGCGGCGGATTTAGGATCAGGATCTGATGATAATTGCTTGAAAAATCGCTGGACAACATCTCCTGCAAGCTTAGTTTGCTCAGATACGCCCTTGATTCTCAATTCATTTCCAAAACTATCAATGCTCACATTTAATGTTTTTTCAATTTTCGCAAGATTGACATTATGTTGTCCGCACACCAATAGTAAAATATCATTATCATCAAAGGATAATCTTAAAGATTTTTCTTCCACATTAGCCAATTATATAGCCTCTTTTTCACGAATAATATCTGCAGACAATGAATTTTGTCTGGCCTCTGAAACTTTAACTTGAACAATTTTACCTATTAGGCTGTCTGGTCCTTCGAAATAAACAGACTGCATATAAGGCGTTCTGGCATTTAACTGGCCTTCTCGTCCTGCTTTTTGTTCAACCAGAACGTCAAAAACAGTATTCTCACAAGTTTTGTTAAAAGCAAATTGCTGAGAATCCAGTAATTGCTGAAGTGATGTTAGTCGTTCTGATTTAATTTCTTCTGGTACCTGTTCTATCTTACCAGCCGCAGGGGTTCCAGGGCGGATGCTATATTTAAAAGAATAGGCCGATGCATACCCAACTTTATCAATCAGACTAAGCGTGTCTGCAAAATCCTTATCTGTTTCGCCTGGGAAGCCAACTATAAAATCACCAGACATCGCTATATCGTCTCGTGCAGAGCGCAGGCGGTCAATTATGGTAAGATACTGGGCTGCTGTATGCCGCCTATTCATAGCTTGAAGTATTTTATCAGAGCCAGATTGAACTGGTAAATGCAGATAAGGCATTAGCTTATCTACTTCTGCATGAGCTCTTATTAACTCATCATCCATATCTAATGGGTGAGAGGTGGTGTAGCGAATTCGCTCTAGATTTGGCAATTCTGCTAAGGCATAGATTAATCTGCCTAATCCCCATTCTTTGCCATCCCCTCCACTGCCGTGCCATGCATTAACATTTTGGCCAAGTAGCGTTAGCTCTCTTGTGCCATTTGAAATTAATTTTTTTGCTTCTTCTATAACTGTCTCAGCAGAGCGTGAAAATTCAGCGCCACGCGTATATGGAACCACACAAAAGCTACAGAACTTATCACATCCCTCTTGAACAGATAAAAACGCAGCAGGGCCACGCTTCCCCAATTGTTCAGGCAGAAAATCAAATTTCACTTCTGGCGGAAATTCCGTATCAATTAAGTGCGTTCTTTGAACAGGATCAAGCTTAGCAACTAAATCTGGCAGTCGGTGGTAGGTTTGGGGGCCAACCACAATATCAACCCAAGGGGCGCGCTTTGTGATTTCCTCTCCTTCAGCTTGCGCCACACATCCAGCAACTACTATCTTAACCTCACGGTTTTGTTCTTCAGCAGCGCGTTGTTTAACTTTTCGAAGACGACCAAGCTCTGAAAATACCTTCTCAGATGCTTTTTCCCTAATATGGCATGTATTAATCACAATCATATCCGCATCTTGCAGATCTGGATTTTCCTGATACCCAAGAGGCGCAAGCGAATCCTTCATCCTGTCAGAGTCATAGACGTTCATCTGGCAGCCATAAGTTTTCACAAATAGGTTTTTCATAAATACACAATCAATATCATAGCAATTATAAGACTTTTAATGGGTGAATACGTCAAGTTGCAAAACAGTGCAAGTTGAAATAGTGATGTGGTTTTTTAACGCATTGAATTCCAACAATATGCTAAGCCATCTATTAAAGTGCCCTTGCGTGAATAGTAATTTTTTCGAATACCTATTTTACTAAACCCTGTCTTTTCATACAGACCAATAGCTGCTGCATTATTTTCAGCAACTTCAAGAAAAATTTTTTTTATATTTTGGTTAACGCAATAATGTTGAAGATATGTCAGGAATTTATGTGCGATGCCCCGCCTTCGAAATTCACTTATTACGCCAAGCTCAATAATATCTAATTCATCTACAACATGATTAGCAGATATAAACCCAACTAGCTGATTATCGCTATATCCACAAAACCCAATATGAGGCGGCTTATCCATCATATCTGAAAGCGCCTTTAAATCACAATCGCCCAGATAAATTTTCTCATAAATACCTAAAACTGACTGCTTGTTTTGTGTGCTTATTGTCTCAAACTCTACCATATCGCTGATGTCTCCTGTGTTATTGTCAGCTCAATTGTCAGCTCAATGGTTTTTTAGGTTGGTTTATGTTTGGTGGCGCTAAATATAAGGGGGTTGCAGGCGATAATTCTCTGCCATTTTCTATCTGCCAAGCCGCATAATGAGCTATATCCGTGGCAGCAAGACTATAACGATAATAATGGACTAGCTCTGGTTTCTCTAAAGTATCATCACATTTAAGGGTGTCTTCTGAGAGGGCGCCGCAGATTCTTACTAAAAAACCAGATTTTGCCAATGCCTTAATTTTTTCATATAATTTTGGCAGCGTTAAATCTTCTATATCACTTGGGATCAGGTTTTCAGCTTTAAACTCCTGACAATAAAAGGAGCCTCTTCTGGTATCTGAAATTGCTAAAACAACTAATTTTTCATTCTGGATATCAGTGTTCTTAAGACTCGTAGAACAAGCAAAGCCAAGAGCAGATAATCCATTAATTCCAAAGCATGGTGTATCTGCTACAATGCTAAAACCAATAACTGCAGCCAGGCAGGTTCGAATGCCGGTAAAAGAGCCTGGGCCTCTTCCACCTATAAAATAATCTATATCGCTTATTTTAATTTTTGCTTGGCGTAAAACAGCCTCTGCCTGCATTACTATTCTCTCAGCATGGCCATATTTTGCTTCAACAAATTGGTGAGCCAATATTTTTGCATCCTGCCAAATAGCAACGGAGCTCGAATCAGCTGATGATTCAAGGGCAAGTAAAATCATTTTTTTGTCTCACTTATCTATTTGTTTATCAATCAGTTACGATGAAGGGTTTTTATGCCAATAAATTATGATATAAAGCAAAAAGAATTTTAAAAGAAACTGCGTGTCTTATGTATATTTATCGCTTATTTATCCTAATTTCGTGTGTTGTAACGTCTCTTGGACTATTTAATACCGCTATTATCACGCCTGCCTTTAGTCAGGCAGGTGCATCTGAGAAGCAAGATTATGCAACTGTGATTATGTATCATCGATTTGGCGAGAGTCGATATCCAACTACAAATGTTTCAATCGAACAATTTGAATCCCACCTTGAATTTATTGCGCAAGGTGACTACACGGTCGCTCCCTTAATAGATATTATTGAAACGCTTCAGTCTGGCGGTGTGGTTAAGGATAAAACAGTAGCCATTACCGTTGATGATGCATATCTGTCTGTCTATACACAAGCATGGCCCAGATTAAAGGAATATGGCTTTCCATTTACGATTTTTGTTGCAACCGATCCTGTTGATAATAATCTGAGAAACTATATGAGCTGGGATCAAATACGCGAATTGCTTGAAAATGGCGTGACCATAGGCTCTCAAACGAAATCACATCCTCATATGCATCGATTATCTCCTATCAAGGTGGAGCAGGAACTCACGCTTTCCAATAACCGGTTTCTAGAGGAAATAGGCCAATATCCACAGCTATTTGCATACCCGTATGGGGAATATTCACTAGATGTTATAAAAGCTGTCAAGGATGCCGGGTTCATTGCTGCGTTTGGCCAGAACTCTGGCGTTTTATTTGCGAGTGATGCTATGTTTGAGTTACCCAGATTTGCCTTTAATGAGAATTATGGCTCGATTGATAGACTTAAACTTGCTCTTGATGGCAAACCGCTAAGAGTAACAGATATAACCCCTCAAGATATGGTTTTAAGTGAAAACCCTCCCTCATACGGTTTTACGGTAGATCAATCCCTCATGCCTATCAGCCAGCTTAGATGCTTTTCAGGCGAATATGGTAAGCTAACTGTTGAAGTATTGGGTCCCAGAGCTGAGATACGGCTTCCAGGGGCAATGAAAGGCCCAAGGTCACGTATAAATTGTACTATGCCAGCAGACAATGGACGTTGGCGCTGGTTTGGCAGACAGTTTCTCGTTAATTAACCAATTCACTATAATCAAAACGCCCTAAATTATTCTGCATTATTATGTTTTTGATGGAATCTACATAATGATCCCCTATTTCCGCATAAGGGTGCATAGCAGATGCTAAATCTAATCCGTCTGGCCATTTTCCATCAGAAACATATGAATTTCTAAGTTCTCTGAACTCCTGATAAGCAAGATGGGTATTAAGATTCTTCATATATGCTGTAACCGAGCCTTGAAGTTCGGGGAAGCTGCGAACTACGGCTTGACTGTTTGAGGCTTCTAAGGGTTTTAGACCAGATCCAGGTGACCAAGACCATTGTCCGAACAAGGCGTTACCTTGAATACTAAAACGAGATGTTCCCCATCCAGACTCAATCGCAGCTTGGGCCAGAGCAAGCGAAGTTGGAACAGGAAGAACGCGCTCATTCGCTAACCTTACTAATGCATCACTATTCAGCGCATCTGTATTAATTTTATACATCTTTGCGATATTTATTATCGTTTGGTAATCGGCTGTATTTTTCGCTACTTCAAGAATTTTTCTTTGCTCCCAGATTTCTTGATTAGCATTTAGAATCAAGGGCAACATAAACCTAATGAAAATTGCTTTTTTATCTCCAACGGGTAGGGTATCTAGTCCCCGAGGAACAATAGGTACAAACAGGTTTGGAACCTCCAAAAGGCCAGATGTTCCGAACCTAAATTTCTGAAAACCTGATGGAAGAAATTCTAAAACGGTATCATTTGAAACGAGCTCAAACCAATCTTCGCTAAATTTATTCGAATCTGGATTAGCCAGTTTGTAATCATAAACAGAACGAGCTGAATCTTCTTGCTGCTGCGGTTGAGGTTGTGTTTGTATTTGTTTAACAGAAAAACGGGGCTTTTCAAAATAAAGGGGCATTAATAGTCCTGCAAACACAGCTAATAGAAGAGCTCCTAAAATACTGGGTTGAAAGAACCGTATCATTTCAATTTATCCCCGCAATCATGCTATCTAAGAATTAGGTCGCAGCTGGCCTTACTTCTTTGACTTCGGGAATGTAATGACGAAGCATATTCTCAATTCCCATTTTTAAAGTCGCGGCACTACTTGGACATCCCTGACAGGCTCCACGCATTTGCAAGGTTACAACCCCATCTTCATAAGATGAGAAAATAATATCACCGCCATCCATTGCAACTGCTGGGCGAACCCTAGTATCGATTAGATGTTTAATCTGCTGTACTGTCTCACTATCCTCTTCAGATGAGGAGGGTACCGTTTCATTGAATATCTCGATGACAGGCAGGCCAGATGCATAATGTTCCATAATGCCAGCCAGAATGGCTGGTTTTAGTGAAAACCATTCAAGTGATTCTATTTTTGTAACAGCAATAAAATCTACCCCTAAAAATACTGATTGAACACCATCAATCTGAAACAGCCGTCTTGCTAGCGGTGCGTTCTTGGATTCTTCTGGTGAATTAAACTCAGCATTTCCGGTTCCCATTACATCAACACCAGGAATAAACTTTAACGCTGCTGGATTTGGCGTTTCTTCTGTTTGTATAAACATGGTTATTCATTTCTCCTCGCCATCAAATTAGAAATGACAGCTTTGTTATAGTGTATCAACTAAACGCAACCTTGAAAAGTACCAACATATTACTGATACGTTCTATTTGCCAGAATGGACGAATCCCATAATCCCTTTACATGCAGACACTATAGGTTCTGAAATGGCCTGTGCTTTTATACTTCCTTCAATTAAGATGCGATCTAGCTCTGATGTATCAGCCAAAAGCTTATTCATCTCATCTCTAATAGGTGAAATTGTATTAATTAGGCAATCAGCAAGTAATGGCTTGAATTTTCCAAAACCCTCTCCAGAAAATTCTAACAATACCTCTGCTTCAGATTGATCTGTTAACGCTGCATAAATACCCACAAGATTTCTTGCTTCTGGTCTGTGTTCAAGAGCATCTAATGTATCTGGCAGAGGTTCTGGATCGGTCTTCGCCTTTTTGATTTTCTGAGAGATCACATCATCTTCGTCATTAAGGTTAATTCGTGTGAAGTCCGACAGATCAGACTTGCTCATTTTAGAGCTCCCATCTCTTAGGCTCATGATTCGTGCAGCTGTTTTTTGAATAATCGGTTCAGGTAGCGGAAAAAAATCCTCTCCAAACATTGAATTAAAAGCAGTCGCTATATCTCTTGTTAGTTCAAGATGCTGCTTTTGATCATCTCCCACAGGTACATGTGTTGCTTTATAGGCAAGTATATCGGCTGCCATTAATGTTGGATAAGCATATAATCCTACTGTTGCATTTTCCCTGTTTTTTCCAGCTTTTTCTTTGAACTGTGTCATCCTATTTAACCAGCCAAGACGCGCAACACAGTTAAATAACCATGCTAATTCTGCATGTTGTGGCACTTGCGACTGATTAAATAAAATAGAGCTATGTGCATCAATTCCTGATGCGATAAGACATGCTGCAACCTCATGTGTTGCCGTTTTCAAGGCGGCAGGATCTTGCGGGACTGTTATTGCGTGTAAATCAACAATACAATAAATTGTTTCATGGTCTTGCTGCAAGCCAACCCAATTTTTAATAGCGCCAAGATAGTTTCCTAAATGAAGGTTGCCGGTTGGCTGAACACCTGAAAAAACACGTCCAGAAAAAACACGCCCATTAGACATTACTTTATCCTATTTTCTTATCTATTTTATAGTTACGTTTCATACACCTATTGTAAGATAACACAACTATGTTTCATTATTATTTCTGCTAGTTTTGAGATGCTTTTTTTATCAACCCTGACGGTAAAAAGCCAGTCCAGAAGGCAAGACTGAAATAGACAGCTAAACCGATAATTACTAAAATTATTAAAATATATATATCTAACATCTGAAATTCCATAAGCCAGCTCTCTGACAATTTTAGAACAACACCCATTCCTACACAGGACAGAATAATGGGTAGCAGTTTTAAAAAGCTCTTTATATCGAGATAATCCTCTCTGAAAAGCAGGTATGCCTGACACAAAACCCCGAGCCAAATGGCAATTGAGGTGCCTAATGCCAATCCAATATGACCATAAAACCGCATCAAGATAATGCTGAGAATTATATTTGCAAATACGGTTGCAAGACTTATCCTTAGAACAATTAATGGCCTGTTTGATGCATAAAAAACAGATTGAAATAATTTTTGTGCGACAAAAGCAGGCAACCCAATGGCATACGCAATAAGCGCAGACGCTGTTGCATGAACATCTGCATCATCAAAGGCCCCATAGCCAAACACGCCTGAAATGATAACCGGTGATAATAATAGCAGAGCTATGGTTGCAGGAAGTGTAAAAAAACTACCAAGATAAAGGGAATTACTAAGAGCGTTACCCATTTCCAGCTTTTCGCCATTTGCATATAAGCGAGAGAGATGCGGAAGCAATGCTGTTCCAAGTGCGATACCAATAATTCCAAGCGGTAATTGGGTTATTCTATCACCATAATAAAGCCATGAAATTGCACCCACCGGCAGAAGGGATGCAAGTATCATATCAACAAAAATATTTATCTGAACACTTCCAGCACTAAACGCCGCTGGCACAAAAGAATGCCACATTTTCCGGCCAGCTTTACTGATTCCTGCCCATCGCCAAATTGGATTTATCCGATATCTAACCAGCACTATCTTTAACAATAATAATTGTAGTATTCCTGCCACTACAACAGAGATCGCCAGCGGAATAGTAAGAGATAATAGGGTTGTCTCTGTAAGGCTCCCTGCTGTTAGAGCGACAAATATAGCGCCCGAAATTAGCGCTAGATTAAGTAATATAGGGGCCGCTGCACCCGGCCAGAATAATCGATGCGTGTTTAGCAATGCTGACCAAAGGGCAACCAGAGATATCATAACCAAATAGGGCATGGTAATTCTTGCAAGAAAAACAGCTGCTTCTAATCTATCTGTCGTAGACTTAAAGCCAGGTGCCAAAATCTGTATGATAAGCGGCATTGCTAATTCAAAGATAACCACCAGAGCAGACAGACTTACAACAAGTAGAATTTGGACCTCTGTTACTAGGTGAAGTGCTGTTTTTTCGCTTTTTTCAGCTACTTCCTTCTCATAAGCTGGCAGAAACACATTAGTTAGTGCGCCCTCCGCAGTAATCCGGCGAAACAGATTTGGGAGTTTTAAGGCGACTAGAAATGCATCTGAGGCAGCGCCAGCGCCAAGAACTAGAGCAAACAACACATCTCTTATAAGGCCTAGAATGCGGCTGATCCCTGTAAAAAACCCAACTTGCTTAAACCCACGCATTATTGAATTTGCTGAATTCCTAGGCGAGCTCATACTTACTCTTTATCTGACTGTTTTAATACCTGCAGCAAGGAGGTGCGTATTTTTTCAATCATCTTTTCTGTTGCTATTTTCATTCCGAAAATATCTTTTACATAAAATACATCAACCGCCCTATCACCATAAGTCGAAACAGACGCTGAATTAATTTGCAGCCCTAATTGTGCAATTTTTCTAGTGACATCATATAATAGCTGAGGCCTATCAGAGCCGCTAATTTCCAATACCGTATGGGTTTTGCTCATTTCGTTAGTAACACTTACCCGAGGCGCTGTTAGCATTGCCTTCTGACGTTTGGATGTTGCTTTTGTCTTCTCGCCAAGCTGTTCTGTTAATATGAATTTACCTGCCAGCGTATCATCTATCATTTTTCTTATTCTAAATAAGGTTTCTTCTTCCTTTACAGCTGACTTATCATGTGTCTGGATCATAAATTCATCCAGAATGGTACCATCTTTACGGGTGTTTATTCTGGCATACACAATCTGACATCCAGCCATAGCAACAGCACCAGCTATTCTGCTAAAAAGCCCTGGATGATCTTGAGTAATAATGGTGAGCATGGTTGATTTGCTATCTTCTTTAACAGTTAACTCCAGACAAAGCGGGTGTTTTTCATCATAAAAGCGCTCTAGTAATTTACTATGAAGTAGATGTGTTTGAGCATCAAATGTCGACCAGTAAGAAGGATAAAAAAGCTCTTGATAGGCATCGAACTTCTCGTCAGTCCAGTTTAGCTCTTGCTGGATTATCGTTTTTGCCTTTGATTTTTCATGCTCTGACAAACCGCTTTCTGCCTGACTAGGCGCAAGCCCACCAAGGACACGCTCTGACTCGTAATATAACGCCCTCATTAGGCTTGCCTTCCATCCATTCCAAATATTTGGGCCAACAGCCCTTATATCCGCAACCGTTAGAACAAGAAGAAGCTTTAACCTCTCAAGAGATTGAACGTCCGCAACAAAATCCTGAATGGTCTTAGGATCATTCAGATCGTACCGAAACGCTATTGTACTGATCAATAAGTGCCACCTGATAAGCCATTTGACCGTTTCGGTTTCATCATCGGAAAACCCAAACCACGGGCAAAGTTTTTCAGCAATTTCAGCCCCTAAGATAGAGTGATCGCCGCCTTTGCCTTTGGCTATATCATGCAAAAATACCGCCATATATAGCACTCTTCTAGCATCGGTCTGATGTATTAAAGTACAGGCTAGCGGGGCTTCTTTTTTAATCTTTCCTGTTTCGATTTCATTCAGGATTTCAACAGCTTTAATGGTATGTTCATCCACGGTATAGCTATGATACATATCAAACTGCATCATACCTACAATATGGCCAAATTCGGGCAGGAATTTTCCAAGATATCCAGTATCACTCATCAATCGCAACACACGGCCTGCTGATTCTCTTGCTGTTAATACCTCCAAGAATAATCGTTTGCTCTCTTCTGTCTGGAGCTGCGCTACTGAGCAGGATTTAATAGCCCTTGTCATTCGCCTAAATGTTTCAGGATGAATGTCTGACTTATAAAACTGAGCGTGATGGAACAAACGCATAAGCAAATCAGGCTGGTCCCTAAACCGAATTGATGATGGCAAGCTTATTCGGTTTTTTACCACCTCAAATGGTGCTAATTTCGACTGGTTATAGAAACTGGCAAAATTTAGAATTCTTCCCAGTCCAAATATACCTTTATTTTCAAAGTCACTTTCTATTGCCGCACAAAATATTCTTGTGAGCGTACCTACTTGTCGTGCTGCTAAAAAATAGCGTTTCATGAAACGCTCTACGCCCCGCATACCTGCACGACCAGAAAACCCCATCAATGGAGCAATATCAATCTGGGCATCAAAAGTAAGGCGGTCATCTTCGCGTTTAGAGCGCAAATGCAGAAAACAGCGAACAGTCCATAGGAAGCGTTGGGAGGAAGCAAAGTTTTTTGCCTCTGAAACTCGTAACACACCGCGTTCTATTATCTCTTCAACAGAATTTACTTTATAGGCAAATTTAGCGATCCAAAATAACGTATGGAGATCCCGCAATCCCCCTTTTCCCTCTTTTATTTGAGGCTCAACCATATAGCGTGTGGCACCATGCTGTTTGTGACGGGTATCTCTTTCTTGCAATTTTTGAGTAACAAAATAGGATACCGGCTTACTTGCCATCCATATCCTTAAACGTGTTTCAAAATTTTTGAATAATCCAGCATCGCCGTGAATGTGTCTTATCTCAAGAAGTGTCGTCATTATAGTGACATCTTCACCTGCGGCTTCTAAACATTGGTCAATCGTTCTCGATGAATGGCCAACTTTCAAACCAAGATCCCAAAGAAGATAGAGAATATATTCAATTACCTGCTGATGCTGTGATAATCGGTCTTTCTGATATAAAAATAATAAATCAATATCACTATATGGTGAGAGCTCACCCCTGCCATAGCCGCCAACCGCCAAGATAGACAAACCATTAATTTTAACAGATTGTACGGCACCAAACCGAGCCGCAACTGTTGCATGAATAACCGATATTATATGGTCCATGATTACTGCATGGGCACCAACATATTCCGCCCCATCTTTTGTTTTATAAAGATTTTCGGCCAGTTTATCTTTTGCATCGTTAAGCGTTATCTTCAGGAGATCTAAGAATTTTTTTCTAAATTCAGCATCCTCTATTTCAGATTGGATTTGTTTTAGGGAATCTAAAAATTGGGTTGAGATCCATGAAGCATTCATATCAGAATATTCCGCTTCAACCGAGCTAATAGGCAAGGCCGGCAAGATAGTTTTTTGCGGTTTCTTGACAGTATTTGCATGGCTTTCTGCCATTATTCGTGACCTTCTTTGTATAATTTGTGAAGTTCATATAACACATTCAATGCTTCTTTTGGGGATAAATCATCTGGTTGAAGAGCCTGAAGCGATGCTAGTAATTCTTCGTGCTGAACATTAGTTTCTGGTGCTGTGGTTGGCATTAGCGTCTGGCTAAAAAGCGGCAGATTAACGCTATTATCAGCCCCAGATTGACCATCTCTCCATCCTTGGCGCTCCAATTCTGATAAAATGTTTTTAGCCCGCTCTATAACAAGTTCTGGCAAGCCCGCCAACTTAGCCACATGGATTCCGTAAGATCGTCCTGCCCTGCCTTTAGCAACCTGGTGAAGAAAGATAACGTGCTGGTTCCATTCTTTAATTAGCATATGATAACTCTCAACATCAGCAAGCGTATCTTCTAGAATAGTAAGTTCATGATAATGAGTGGCAAATAACCCGCGACATCTATTAACATTATGCAAATGCTCTAATGTAGCATGCGCAATAGAAAGTCCGTCATAGGTAGAGGTGCCGCGGCCTATTTCATCAAGTATCACAAGTGATTTTGGGGTTGCTTGATTTAAAATAACAGCAGTCTCAACCATCTCTACCATGAATGTGGACTGGCCTCTTGCCAAATCGTCTGATGCGCCCACTCTGCTAAATAATTTATCAACAATCCCTATCTCTGCTTTTTTTGCGGGAACAAATAATCCAGCCTGCGCCAAAATCACAAAATGTGCATTTTGCCGAAGAAAGGTAGATTTACCAGCCATATTAGGCCCGGTAACAAGCCAAATTTTTTGACCTTGTGTTAACGTGCAGTCATTTACCATAAAGGGCGTATCTTGGCCTGACATGGTTTCAACCACAGGGTGTCTGCCAGCTTCAATCATAAACTGGGTATCATTTTTGATATCAGGGCGAACATAATGATGCTGTTCAGCTAGCAAAGCTGTTGCTATCGCAACATCAATTTGCGCGATGATCGACGCACAACTGGCAATAGAGGCTTGGCATTCCAGCGTTTCTTCTACCAGCCCATTGAATAATGACAGCTCAATTGCAAGGGCTCTATCTGCGGCTGTTGCCAGCTCCCTTTCCAATTCGCCTAGCGCTGTAGTTGTAAAACGAACGGCTTGAGCTGTGGTTTGCCTGTGAATAAATTGCTCTTCTGACATAAGTTTGTCAGCATGATTAGAGCGCACCTCTATGTGATAGCCAAGTACGTTATTATGTTTCACTTTAAGTGACGAAATACCTGTAGCTTCAGAATATTCTTGCTGTAGCAACGCAATATGGCGTCTGCTTTCATCCCGCAAATCACATAGGGAATCAAGTGCCGTATCAAAACCAGCGCGAATAAACTGACCTTCTCTTGGTAGCAGCGGTAAATTTTCTGCCAATGCGTCTTTTATTTTAAGTGACAGAGAATATGGATTGCTTACAACCCTGCCAATATCTGCCAGTAATTCTGGACTTGATATGGTAATGGCCTGTTCGATAATTTTTGATATTTGTTGGGCTTTTTCGATGGCGGTTGCAAGCGAAAACAAATCCCTGGGCCCGCCTCTGCCAACCGATAGACGGGCAAGTGATCTCTCAAAATCAGGAAGTCCTTTTAAAAGTTCGCCTATTTCCGTTTTTATAATATTCTGACTTAGAAACCAGCTAACAAGATCTAGACGCTCGTCTATTTCAGGCTTCACAGCCAATGGTGATGCTATCCTACTTGCAAGCAATCGCGCGCCAATCGCTGTCTTAGTCTTGTCTATTGTATCTAACAGACACCCTTTTTTCTCACCCGATAAAGTTCTGGTAATTTCGAGTGATCTGCGGGTTGCAGGATCTATCTCTAATATTCTGTTTTTATCTATCAAAATAGGAGGCACTAAAAATGGTTTTTCAGAAATTTGCGTTTGGCTTAAATAATTCAAAATGCCGTTAATTGCGGAAAACTGTGCACGCGAAAACGCTGTTTGATGCGCATCGTCACCAAAAAACGTTTTAATATTTTGTTCTGAATTGCTACTCTCAAAGCTGTCATTAGGAAGTGGAAAGGCACATGAGAAACCTTTAAGACAATCCACAATAGCAGCTTGGGTTTCTGGAAAAAGTATTTCAGCTGGATTAAGCCGCTCAATCGTTGTTAGAATTGATTCAAGCTTAACAGCTTGAACCTGAAAACTGCCCGTAGACATATCAGCCCACGCGATAGCAAATTCGCCATTTGCATGGCCTATCGCAGCAAGATAATTATTTTGTGTCGGAGCCAGCAGACCGTCTTCATTAAGGGTGCCAGCTGTTACCACTCGAACAACAGCACGTGGCAAGGGTCCTTTTCCGCCTCGTTTCTTAAACATTTCTGGCGTTTCAGCCTGCTCGCAAACCGCAACACGATGCCCAAGTCGAATTAACTTCTCCAGATACCCATCCATCGCATGAACAGGAACACCGCACATAGGAATGTCTTTGCCATCCATCTGTCCTCTTTTAGTTAATGCGATACCAAGTGATGCAGATGCGATTTCTGCATCGTGGAAAAACATTTCATAAAAATCACCCATGCGATAGAAAAGCAAAAAATCCTGATAGTGTGATTTCACATCAAGGAATTGTGCCATCATCGGCGTAGGCTTAGATGAAAAACTCACGCTCGTTATTTGTGATTGTGACATGGTATGTTATGATTTCAGCCAAAGATTGTTTGAGTTTTAAATACGTTAAAAGACAGGGATCAAAACCATCAAAATAGTGTATTCCAACAATTATATAATATCAACACAAGTAGGAACATAATGATCGATAAAATCAAGAGTTTAAAAGAAGATGCCATAACCTTTCACACAACTGGAAGGCCTGGAAAGCTTGAAATAACGCCTACTAAGCCTCTCAATACACAACGTGATTTATCACTAGCCTATTCGCCAGGTGTAGCAGAGCCGTGTCTCATTATAAATAAAGACCCCGAAACGGCCTATGATTATACAGCAAAGGGAAACCTTGTTGCGATTATATCAAACGGTACAGCTGTTCTGGGGCTAGGCAATATTGGAGCTGTCGCCTCAAAGCCTGTGATGGAAGGAAAAGCGGTTTTATTTAAAAAATTTGCTGATCTAGATGGCATCGATTTGGAAATTGACACCGAAGATCCTGATAAGTTTGTGGAGGCTGTATCCTTATTAGGCCCGTCATTTGGCGGCATTAATCTTGAAGATATAGCCGCGCCTGAATGTTTTATTATAGAACAGCGCTTGCGTGAAATTATGGATATTCCTGTATTCCATGATGATCAGCATGGTACTGCCATCATTACAGCAGCTGGTTTGATGAATGCATTACATTTAACAGGACGTGATTTCAAAGATATTAAAGTTGTATGTAATGGGGCTGGCTCTGCATCAATTGCGTGCGTTGAGCTTATTAAGGCTATCGGCGTGCCTCACAATAATATCATCTTGGTTGATAGAACTGGGGTGATATATCAAGGCCGCGAAAAAGGAATGAACCAATGGAAATCTGCGCATGCTGTAAAAACAAATGCGCGCAGCCTTGACGAAGCAATAGAGGGTGCAGATGTATTTTTAGGGCTTTCTGTTGCTGGCGCTGTAACCAAAGAGATGGTTAAAAAAATGGCGGATGAGCCCATTATTTTTGCGATGGCTAATCCAGACCCTGAAATATTACCTGAAGATGCAAAGGCCGCCAGATCAGACGCCATTATTGCAACTGGTCGCTCTGACTATCCAAACCAAGTTAATAATGTGCTTGGTTTTCCCTATATATTCAGAGGGGCATTGGATGTTCGTGCATCCGCAATTAATGAAGAGATGAAAATCGCTGCGGCGAATGCAATCGCAATGCTAGCCAGAGAAGATGTACCAGATGAAGTAAATAATGCTTATTCTGGGCAACCTCTTAAATTTGGCAGAGATTATATAATTCCTGCGCCGTTTGACCCCCGTCTTATATCTGCCATTTCTAGTGCAGTGGCACAAGCAGCCATGGATACAGGTGTTGCCCGAAAACCTATTAAGGATATGCAAGCCTATAAAAATGAATTATCGGCACGCCTTGACCCAACAGCGTCCTTTTTGCAAGAAATTTATAAACGAATTTCTGCCAAAAATGCCAGAGTTGTATTTGCAGAAGGTGAAGAAGAAGTGGTGATAAGAGCCGCACTTGCTTTTAGAAATAATGGCTATGGGCAACCAATCCTTGTTGGCCGAGAGCACAGAATAAAACAAGCCATTGAGCAACTTGGACTTGATGGTGCTGATGATTTACCAATCACAAATGCAAAAATATCAGACCAGAATGATGTTTATACAGAATCGCTTTATACAAAGCTTCAGCGAGAGGGATATCTCTACAGAGATTGTCAGCGAATGGTCAATCTAGATAGGAATATTTTTGGCGCATGCATGGTTGTTAACGGAGAAGCTGATGCCATGGTAACAGGCGTTACTCGCTCATTCAAAGTTAGCTTTGAGCATGTTAGACGTGTCATAGATTCAAAAGACGAAGAAATCTTTGTTTCATGTTCGATGCTTATTTCAAAAGGCCGCACTGTTTTTCTTGGTGACACCTCAATATATGAGCGTCCTACAGCTGACCAGCTTGCACAAATAGCAATTTCTGTATCAAAGCAAGCCAAATTAATGGGTCACACGCCGCGTGTTGCATTATTATCCTTCTCTAATTTTGGAAATCCTTCGGGTCCTTCAACTGACCATATTGTTCAAGCTATCAAAAAACTTGATTCAATGGATGTTGATTTTGAATATGATGGTGAAATGAGTGCAGAGGTTGCCCTTAATTATGACCTGCAAAAACAAAGATATCCTTTTTGCAGATTAACAGGGCCTGCCAATATTTTAATAATGCCTGGCCTGCATTCTGCGAATATTTCATTTAAGCTTATGCAACAGCTTGGGGGGGGGTCTGTTATTGGACCAATGCTCATGGGATCACAGCACCCATTCCAAATTGTTCAAATGGGCGCACAGGTAAATGATATTGTAAATGCCGCTGCAATGGCCGTATATGAAACACTTTAACTGCCCATGTATTTGAAGTGGTTGTTAGCCTTTCTTAAACCCCATCTTACATATATATCCATTTTTGCAATCCCTATCTTACTTGCGGCCTGCGAGGGGTTACCTGTGAGCAATGAGAAGCCTGTATTTACCATTGCTAATATGCCCTCTGTTGCGCAAGATGAGACAGCCCCAATTAATGATGTGCAACCAGATATTCAGACCGCACAAACTGGTCTGTCAGAAGACAAGCAAGATGAGCTAGTATCGGAGACCCTTGAATTGGAGGCCCTTGAATCAGAGACCCCTGAATCAGAAGCCCCTGAATCAGAAACTATTGAACCAGAGCCGGTAATAAAACAAGCTCTATCACCAGAAAAAATATCTCCAGAAAAAATATCTCCAGAGAATATATCACAAGAAAAGATAGCGGAGCCTGAATTGAAGCAACAAGGCAAAGCCCCTTCATTACCAGAACCGCTAACTAGCGCTGAAATAGCCTCTTTAATCACAATGCCCCCTTCCATTCAGGCACCCCCGCCATTAGAGCGTATAAGAATTGGGGCATTGCTAAATACTGACAGTAGCGCGCTTAAATCTATCATGGGGGTGCCAGATTTTATGCTCAAAAATGGGCAGATGAAATTATGGCAGTATGAGGTTGGCGAATGCATAATCGATTTTTATCTAAGACAAAAAGAATATGATTATAGTGTGACCTTTATTGATATACGAGCAAAGATGCTGGGCGATACAACCAATGAGCAAGCTTGCGAATCAGAGCTTACTCAAGCATTAAATTCTTAAATAGGCTTATCTCTTCTTAGCTAAGAATTTTATCTTTAAAGCGGCATAAATGCGAAATTGAACAGGCACTACATTCTGGTTTTCTAGCCTTACAAATATAGCGACCATGCAAGATTAGCCAATGATGAGCGCCTTTTTTCCATTTTTCTGGAACACGTCGAAGTAATTCTTTTTCCACGTCATCTGGGGTTTTTCCAGGGGCAAGCCCTGTTCGATTTCCAACTCTGAAGATATGTGTATCAACAGCAATTGTTGGAACGCCAAACGCCTCATTCATGACAACATTAGCTGTTTTACGGCCCACACCTGGCAATGCCTCAAGTGATTTTCTATCTTCTGGAACGCCGCTATTATGTGTATCAATCAGTATCTGAGACAGTTTATAAACATTTTCAGCCTTCGTATTATATAACCCAATTGTTTTGATATGTTGTTTAATCTTTGGAATGCCTAATGTCACCATTGCTTCTGGCGTGGATGCTGTTTGAAAAAGCGTTTTTGTTGCTTTATTCACACTTACATCTGTTGCCTGAGCAGATAACACAACGGCAACAAGAAGCGTATAAGGACTGTTAAATTCTAGTTCTGTTTTTGGGTTTGGGTTTGCCTTTGATAATATTTGAAATAGATATTCTATATCCGCCAAAGGCATTTTGCGTGGTTTTGATAAAGCTTTAGATACCATTTTTTCGAGTCCCTGATTTTATGGTAGATATATAGAGCCCATAATAAGAAAGCAAAAAATATGGTTCATAATCCTGAAAAAACATACTGGCATCATGAAAAGCCAGATAGCAAACAAGAGATTATAACAATTACATTATGGCCATATCGCTCCCTTGGCAGTCGTGGATATTTATATCTTATGATGGGGTTTATTGGATTAATATTTATCCTATCATTATTATTTTATTCTCTGGGTGCTTGGCCTGTTATTGGGTTTTTAGGTATCGAAATAGGGTTGGTTTGGCTTGTCTTTCGAATGAATTATAATGCAGGCAGAAATTTTGAGCAAATTTCCATAACGCCAGAGGCAACCGCTGTTGAAAAAGTAGGCTGGCGCGGGGATAAGCGCCATTTTAATATCCCATCACCTTGGATAAAAGCCAGCTGTATAAAAGGAGAGGGACGGTCAGATAAGCTCATTCTTAAATATCACTCAGAACAGCTGGAAATTGGCTCGTTCCTGCCCCCAAGAGAAAAATCTTCTCTTGCAGATGCCTTAAATGAAAGTTTTGAGCGTATGCGCGGTGCGGCCTAGCCTAACACATCATCCATTGTAAAATAGCCGTTTAGGCCTTGCTGGCCTAATTTACCGACAATAAATTGAGCCGCTTTTAATGCCCCTCTAGCAAAAATAACCCTGTCTTTTGCCTTATGGGTTAGCTCAATGCGTTCATCCTTGCCAAAGAATATAACCGAATGCTCCCCAGCAACATCGCCGCCCCGAATAACCGAAAACCCGATATCACCTTGTTTTCGTGCACCCGTCAATCCATCACGTCCGCTGTCACGAACATCCCCTAGTAACACAGAGCGGCCTTCAGCTGCTGCCGCACCCAATGCCAGCGCAGTTCCAGATGGTGCATCAACTTTTTGATTATGATGAGTCTCAAGAATTTCGATATCCCAGCTTTCATCTAACATGGATGCAATTTTTTTTACCTGCTGTAGTAAAAGTGTCACCCCTATTGATGTATTTGCACAATAGATAATAGGTATGTGTCTGCCGGCATCTTCTATTTGTTTTTCCTGCGCTTGGTTTAAGCCAGTTGTGCCAATTACCATTGATGTGTTCGTCTCAACGGCTATTCTTAAATGTTCCATCGTGGCTTCGGGGCGTGTGAAATCAATAATAACGTCACTATTTCTGCCTAACATATCAGCAGAGGAGGATATTTCTATACCTGTCTTTTGAATACCCAAACTCTCAGAAACATCGTGACCAATTAAATTGGAATGAGGTGCTTCGGTTGCCGCTGTTATGGTAAACTGGTTTTCAGTTTGAACAAGACCAGCAATCATTTGTCCCATGCGCCCCCCAAAACCAGGAAGCGCAACTTTGATTGGAGCAGACATCTTTTTCCTATCCGTTGTTTTTTTTAAGTGTTAGCAGGGAAACAGCGTACTGGCTAGGGGGGCTAGCTATTTCCAAATATGCGCTTAACCCGTTTCATAAAGCTATCTGTCTCTGGAGAAACATCGCCTTTTTCATCAAAACTTTTTAGTAATTGTTTTTGCTCATGGGTAAGTTTTGTTGGAGTCTCCACATGAATTTCAACAATCTGATCCCCCGTTCTATTGCCACGAAGACCAGGCATGCCTTTGCCACGCATCCTGAACTTTCGGCCTGACTGAGTGCCAGCTTCAATCTTAAGTTTGGTTAGTTTTCCGCTTAATGTCGGCACCTCTATTGAGCCTCCAAGAGCCGCTGTAACCATTGGAAGAGGAACTTTTACGTATAGGGTATCGGCATCGCGTTGAAAAATTGGGTGCTCGTCAACCGAAATGAAAATATATAAATCTCCTGATGGCGCCCCTCTTAATCCAGCCTCTCCTTTTCCTGACAGACGAATCCTTGTACCGGTATCCACACCTGCAGGCACTGTTACAGATAATGTCTCAATTTTCTGCACTCTGCCTTGTCCACGGCAAGATTTACATGGGTTTGATATAGTCTGTCCTGCACCCTGACACGCACTACAAGTCCTCTCAATCGTGAAAAACCCTTGCTGCGCGCGCACCTTTCCATGACCGCCACATTGCGTACAGGTTACAGGCTTACTTCCCTTAGCAGCCCCTGTTCCAGTACAATCATCACACGTAGCAGATACGGTGATTTGTATATCCTGATTACACCCTGTAAAGGCATCTTCCAACGAGACAGATAGATCATATCTAAGATCGGCTCCTTTTCGGCCCTGCCTTCCCTCATTTGAGCCACCCGAAAATTCGCTGAACATCTGATCAAAAATATCAGAGAAGCCACCCCCGCCAAAACCGCCCCCTGAGGAGAAGCCGCCGCCGAAACCGCCGCCAGACTGGTCGAATGCCGCATGACCTAATCTGTCATAAGCCGCTCTTTTTTGGGGATCTTTTAAAATTTCATATGCTTCGGAGGCCTCACGAAAGCGCTCTGCTGCCACGTCATCATCTGGATTTCTGTCCGGATGGTTTTGCATCGCCAATTTACGATACGCAGATTTTATATCTTTTTCATCTGAATCACGGCTGATGCCTAGAACTTCGTAAATATCTCGCTTTGCCATATCGGTTAACCAACTTTAGTTAGACTTACTTCATTTATGAAAAGTCTGAAAATAAAACAGCCATGTGCATAATATCTCGACACAAGATAGAATGCGCATGGCCTTCAGCTAATAAAGGCTAATTAGCTTTCTTTATATCATCATCTTCATCGTCAATTTCTTCAAACTCAGCATCAACTACTTCGTCAGATGTCTCACCTGCAGCTTGGTCTGAGGCAGGCTCTGCATCGCCCTCAGCACTATAGGCTGCTTCTCCAAGTTTCATCATTACGGTTGAAAGAGCCTCTGTTTTTTCCTTAATCAGTGTGTCATCTTCACCTTCTAAGGCAGCCGTAACATCTGCTATTGCAGCTTGTACTTCAGATCGCAATCCTTCATCTGCGTTATCACCAAGGTCAGAAAGTGTCTTTTCTGCTGTATGGGTTAATGCTTCTGCCTGATTGCGTGTTTCCACGGTCTCTCTTCGCTTTTTGTCATCTTCAGCATATATTTCAGCATCTTTAACCATTTTATCAATTTCATCTTCTTCTAATCCACCAGATGCTTTGATCGAAATAGCTTGCTCTTTTCCAGTGGCTTTATCTTTGGCACTGACTTTAACGATACCATTAGCGTCAATATCGAATGTAACCTCAATCTGAGGCACCCCTCTTGGCGCGGCTGGTATACCTTCAAGGTTAAACTGACCAAGAGGCTTATTATCATTCGCCATTTCGCGCTCACCTTGACAGACCGAAATTGTTACAGCTGACTGGTTGTCATCTGCGGTAGAAAATACCTGACTTTTCTTGGTTGGAATTGTTGTGTTTCTGTCAATTAGTCTAGTAAACACACCGCCTAATGTTTCAATTCCAAGAGAAAGAGGGGTGACATCTAATAGAAGTACATCTTTAACGTCACCTGTTAAAACGCCAGCCTGAATAGCAGCGCCACATGCCACAACTTCATCTGGATTAACACCGCGATGGGGCTCCTTACCAAAGAATTTCTCTACAGTTTCAACAATCTTAGGCATTCTTGTCATACCACCAACCAAAATCACTTCGTCAATTTCAGAAGCGGCAAGACCGGCATCCTTTAGTGCTTTTCGGCACGGCTCAAGACTCCTCTCAACCAAGCTAGAAACAAGGCCTTCAAGCTTGGCACGAGTCATCTTAACGTTTAAGTGCTTCGGGCCTGACTGGTCAGCTGTTATAAATGGCAAATTGACATCTGTTTGAACTGCGCTTGATAATTCTATCTTTGCTTTTTCTGCAGCTTCTTTTAAACGCTGCAATGCCATTCTATCATCTCGCAGATTAATGCCTGTCTCTTTTTTGAACTCATCAGCCAGAAAATCAATGATGGCTTGGTCGAAATCTTCGCCGCCAAGAAAGGTGTCGCCATTTGTTGACTTAACCTCAAAGACGCCGTCCCCTATCTCCAAAATGGACACATCAAACGTACCGCCCCCTAAATCAAACACAGCAACAATTCCAGATTCTTGCTGATCTAGACCATAAGCAAGTGCAGCAGCTGTAGGCTCGTTAATAATTCTTAGAACCTCAAGTCCCGCAATTTTTCCAGCATCTTTTGTTGCTTGTCTTTGTGCATCATTAAAGTAAGCAGGCACGGTAATAACCGCTTGGTCTACTGTCTCGCCAAGGTAACTTTCAGCATCTTCTTTAAGCTTGCGAAGAATAAAACTAGAGATTTCAGAAGGAGAGAACTCCTTAGTGTCAATATCAATCCATGCATCTCCGTTCTTGGCTGGCTTTATTTTAAACGGAACCAAACCTGCAAAACTTTTCGTTGTTGCATCATCAGACCGGCGACCTATCAGCCGTTTAACAGCAAAGATTGTTTTCTCAGGATTGGTTACAGCCTGTCTTTTTGCAGCTTGACCAACTACCCGCTCCTCATCCTCGAGAAAGGCAACCATCGATGGCGTGGTTCTGCTTCCTTCAGCATTTTCAATTACTTTAGGTGCCTTGCCATCCATAACAGCAACGCAGGAGTTTGTCGTTCCTAAATCAATTCCAATTACGCGACCCATTTTTTTATTCCTTTAAAACTATCAATTCTTGTGGCAAGGGATAATTTATTTATTAAAAATCCACATCTAATCCACATATAAGTGCTGTTTGCCAGCATGCAAGGCCATCAAGTTGAAAGACAGCCTAAAATTTACCTTTATGCCTGTTTATCAACAGAACTGCTATCATCTGTTTCTGTCGAGCTAACTTTTTTCGAAACGCCAACCATCGCTGGGCGAATAAGTCTGTCATGGAGCAAATATCCTGGTTGTGCCACCTGAACCACTGTTCCAGCCTCTACCTCATTATTAGGCACTTCGAACATTGCCTGATGATGATTATAGTTAAACTTCTCACCGATCGGATTAATCTTGGTGATGTGATGACGCTGTAAGATAGTGTCGATTTCAGTTGAAATCATTTCTACCCCAACCAGTATATTTTTTAAATTCTCGTCAAAATCGCTTTTATCTTCTGGTGCCAGAGAAACCGCCTGCGATAAATTATCAAAACAAGAAAGCAAGTCGCGGGCAAATGACAGGTGCCCATACTTATTGGCTTGTGCAACATCTCGCTCACTGCGGCGTCTCATATTCTCAACATCCGCAAGCGCTCTTAAAAGCTGATCCTTCATCTCATCTGCAGAACCAGAAGATTCTGCTGCTTCCTCCATATCTTCATCAGCCAACTGCTCTTCTGCTACTGCTTCAGAGCCGTTTTCTGCCGAAGAATAAGAAGGATCAACTGACTGTTCTTCCTTATCAGGAGAGGGGTTTTGTTCGTGTGCAATATCTTCTGGTGATGGTGTTTTTTTATCTGGCATATCAATCCCGAATTTTTTTCATGATAACAACTGACTGGTATTTGGGAATTATAATGCTACTTGCCAAGGGGCAAGGGCGTTTTTTATTAAATTAAAATTCTTAACACCTCAGCATGATAATCTTTCCTATTCTAGAAAACGAGATATCGCCTCTGATGTATAATCAACCATCGGTATGATTTTAGCATAATTCATATGTCTTGGCCCAATAACCCCTATCGCACCTATAATATTATGTTTGATATCGCGATATGGGGACAAGACCATAGAACAGCCTGTCTGCTCAAATAAGGGATGCTCCGATCCGATATAAATTTGTAATCTCTGAGCCGAGCTTACTTCTTCAACAAGCTCCTGCATTTGTTTTCTAAGTTCAATCACATCAAAGAGGTTTCGAAGCTGATCTATATCACTTTTAGTTTTCACATCTGCCAGCAAATTGGACTGACCATGTAATATAAGGGACGCATCATTGCCTCCTTCGCCATCAGACCATGCAGCAATACCACGGGCCACTAGTTGCGAGCTCAAAGTATCAATCTCATTAGAGTTATGGTCTAAATCTTGAAGTATTTCCGCATTTATTTCTAAAATAGATTTTCCCCGATAATAATGATTCATATAATTGGTAGCTTCTTGAAGCGCAGATGAGGGCACTAATTCTGGTTTTGAGATAAGTCTATTTTCCACATGACCATTTGAAAACACTAATATAACAAGTAATTTATGGCCGCCTATTTCTATAAATTCTATGTGATTTATCGTTAACTCTTCTGTTGGGGACACAACAAGAGAGGCGCATTTTGACAAGCCAGATAATGCATGTGTTGCATTATCTAAAACCTGAGATACGCTTAAGCCTTTTGATTGAGAGGCATCATCAATGGAAAGCTGTTCTTCTTTTGTAAGCTCTCCTCTCATTTCCATAAGGCCATCTACAAAAAGCCGTAAGCCAGCATGTGTTGGAATACGACCCGCTGATATATGGGGTTGATATAACAGGCCAGCATTTTCAAGTTCAGCCATAATAGAGCGAATAGTAGCAGATGAGAAATCACCGCCCCTAGTTTGTGAGATCTTAGCAGAGCCAACCGCCGTTCCAGTTTCAAGATAACTCGTTACAATCTGATTAAAAATCGCATGAGAACGGTTATTCAGAAAAGCAAGGTGATTTGATTTATTCATCGTCCATTCCCAATATAGCAAATCTAATGATATAGCGAACCTATGATTAAAACAGGTGATTAAAATAGGCCATTATCTTAATTTAGCTAGTTTAGCTTGCCTGATTAGCATATCACCCCTATTTTGAAAAACCGATAAAATAAAATATAAGAGTTAATATGAACCAGTCTCTAGACCTTACTACCAGACCTTCTGGACGTGCCTTAAACGAATTACGTGCTATTCAATTGACACCGCATTTTGCAAAACATGCAGAAGGCTCCTGTCTGGTTGAATTTGGTGATACTCATGTTTTATGCACTGCTAGCATAGATGAGAGAGTACCCCCATTCCTCAGAGGACAAATGCGCGGCTGGGTTACTGCAGAATATGGAATGCTTCCACGCTCCACCCATAGCAGAATGGATAGAGAAGCACATAAAGGAAAACAGTCTGGCAGAACTATGGAAATTCAGCGCCTTATTGGGCGCTCCCTTCGCGCAGTAACAGACTTATCCAAGTTAGGGGAACGACAAGTCGTCATTGACTGCGATGTTTTACAAGCAGATGGTGGTACTAGAACCGCTGCCATTACCGGCGGCTGGGTTGCATTAGCGATTGCTATTGAAACTCTTCTGCTTCAGGGAAAAATAACGGCATCGCCTCTTATCGAACAGGTAGCTGCTATTTCTTGTGGCATTCATAATAATCAAGCTGTGTTAGATCTGGATTATGCAGAAGATAGTACCGCACAAGCAGACGCTAATTTTGTCATGACAACAAGTAATCAAGTCGTCGAATTTCAGGCGACAGCAGAAGATACCCCTTTCGATAAATCCCGTTTTGACGACATGTGGCTGCTAGCGCAGCAAGGATGTGCTATTCTATTTGATAAGCAGTTAAACGCAACACGTCAGGAGAGGCCATAAAAAAATGGCGCGGCAGTTTACTGAGTCAAAAATTGTGATTGCAAGCCATAATGCTGGCAAAGTTAGCGAGATAGCTGACCTGCTTGAGCCGCTTGGAGTGTCTGTAATCTCTGCAGGAGAAGCTGGATTACCAGAGCCAGAAGAAACCGGTAAAACCTTTATTGAAAATGCTGAACTTAAAGCAAAGGCTGCGGCAAGCGTATCTGGGTTGCCTGCACTTGCTGATGATAGCGGTCTTTCTGTATCTGCTCTTGGCGGGGCGCCTGGTATTTATTCCGCAAGATGGGCAGGCGAAAACAAGGATTTTGAAAGTGCGATGAAGCGGGTTGCAGATGCTCTGTTGATGAGTGGTCAATATGATAAAACCGCCCATTTTCACTGTGCCCTTAGTTTGTGCTGGCCTGATGGTGCGCTTGAAACTTTTGAAGGCGTTTTAGCAGGCGAGCTTATCTGGCCAGCAAAAGGAGATAGGGGATTTGGGTATGATCCTATGTTTGTGCCTAATGGGTATACACAAAGCTTTGGCGAAATGGACCCTGATAAAAAGCATGCTATGAGCCATCGCTCCATTGCATTTCAGAAATTGCTAAGCACATGCTTTCAGAAATAGCCTCACCCTCAAATAGATTTGGGATCTATGTCCATTGGCCGTTTTGCGTGTCGAAATGCCCCTATTGTGATTTTAATTCACATGTCAATAAAGATATAGATATACCTAAATGGAAGCAGTCCTATATATCTGAGCTTCACTGGATGGCCAGATTATATCAAGAAAAGGCAAAAAACCCTGGGCAGGTAGATTCGGTTTTTTTTGGCGGTGGAACGCCTACTTTAATGCCTGTCTCTATTATTGAAGAAATATTAGAGACGATTGACACATTATTTCCCCTTGCTTCAAATGTTGAAATAACAGCAGAGGCTAACCCGTCTTCAACCGAGACTCAAAAATTAGCTTCTTTTAAATCTGCTGGCATCAACCGGATTTCTGTTGGCGCCCAATCTTTGAATCCAAAAACACGCCACTTCCTTGGAAGAGCGCATAGTAATCAAGATATTTACAATGCGTTACATGCGGCTATGGGATTGTTTAACCATGTTTCCGCTGACTTTATCTACGGGATGCCTGAACAAACAGCTTCTGGATGGATGGATGAGCTTGAACAAATTATACAATTAGGCTTATCTCATATTTCTGCTTATCAGCTGACAATTGAACCTGGAACACAGTTTTATACTCGCAGTAACAAAGGAGAAATCCTAACATGCAATGATGAGATTATGGCTGATTTATATGAATTAACCACAAATATGCTCTCCAGTAACGGGTTTGAGTTATATGAAGTTTCAAACTACGCAAAACCAGATGCTTGCTGTCGCCATAATTTAATATATTGGAACGCTCAAGACTGGCTTGGAATAGGTCCTGGCGCTCATGGCAGATTTACACTTCCAGATAATCGGCGATGGCATAGTCAAACAAGAAGAAGCCCAGAGGGGTGGCTGAGCGCTATTCAAGATAGGCAACATGGTATCGATATTCATAATGAAGATGATGAAGTGGAATTTGCTAGAGAAATTATTTTAATGGGCCTCAGACTGTCATCTGGTATAAATCTGCCAGATTGGCTTTTTGAAAAAGAGAGCCTTATTAACGTAAACTGGCTACAACAATTCAAGGAAGATAACTTAATTGCTCTACATAACAACCATATTAAAGTTACACCCAAAGGCCGGTTGCATCTCAATTCTATCATATCAAAATTATTGAATTGAGGGTTGAACAAGAAGATTATCTGATATTTCCATTATTTCAAACACGCGTTCTGTTAGTCCAGATTCTGACATTTTAAATTGTCCGCTAAATCCAATAAATCCGGGTTGAGTTGCAAGATCATCAGCCAATGCTATAGGCGCATTAGCGACAGCCGTTGCTATCACAAGGGCACTTGCATCAAATGATATCTTTGCAAGATCGTTTGATTCAAACGTAAATTCAGATTGCCAAACATTATTAAACTTTTCTTCTGCTGGCCTTTTTGGCAATGTTAAAATGGCATTTTGCAAAGAAGGTTCATTTAACATTTTCGGCTGATTCCATTTATCAATTCCCATAAATAAGGCTCTATCAGGACCAAGATCATAATAAGAAAGAATGGGTGCAACCTGTAAGATGAAATCTGTGTCGCCTGCAATGATTACGGTATCATATGCTGGCGGCGGAAGCGTAAGCGGGTCTTTGCTTGTATCTACATATTTGGCGAATGTTTTTATCTGACTTAGCAATTCTTCTTGTTCCATCTGAGAAATATTATCCAGCTCAAAGACGGTTCTTGCTGATAACCCATAGTCAGCCAATTGGTTTATAGCGGCATTGGTTATTTTTTTTCCAAGTTGAGAGTTGGCGCTCAAAATACCAAAATTCTGTTTTCCTCTTGCTACTGCAAAATCAACTAGTTGAGAAATCTGCTGCTCTGGCAAGTAGCCCAACACCCAAACACCTGGCTCTGCAACATCTATATTGTTGGAAAATGACAGAACCGGAATATTGGACGCCTTTAATAGTGGTTTAACAGCAGAAACTGAATCAGAAAATAGCGGGCCGATTACAACATCGACATTATTAGAAATAGCCTCGTTGGCTGCATTAACAGCCTGTTCGCCGCCAGCTGTATCGAAATACAACAATTCGATATTTGGATTTCGCATTTTGAAAAAGGCTAGCTCAGAGCCCCCTGAAATCGTATTTCCAAGATAGGAAAAAGAACCAGTTAACGGAACTAACAAACCTATTTTAAACCTAGATTTTTTTGCAGCTTTGTCTGCTTCGTCCATGTCCTCAATTCGGGTTTGAGGGTCTATTTGAATTGGCTTTGCTCTTCGTGCCAGCATCTCAAAGGCTGCCTCTAATGCAGCCTTTTTCAAGTTGGTTTGTTGGTCATTATTCTCGTCTGGAGTTTGTATTTGTGGCGTATTATCTGACGGCGGTACCGCATCGAACTTATCTCCTAGTGTTGGAGCTGTTGGCGCTAACGCAAGTTGAACCTCTGCCTCTGGTATTGCGTTAATAGCTGGTACAACATCTTCATCAACTGGTTTCTGTTCAAAAACGCCCGCTGTCTGTTCAATGTGCTCTATCGCATTGTCGATCTCATTATCAATCTGCGTAACAGGAGCAGTTGAAGCCTCCTCAATTTGATTGTTTTTATCTATTTCTGTTTTTGGATCGATGGTTGCGCTAGGGGGAAGCGTGTCAACGTCCTCAATATAAATAGTTGTTACAACCGGGCCTGTTCCTTGTTCCTGACATCCTATAAGAACAAACAATGACACTATAAAGAACGGAATATTACGCATATTTGTAACGTTACAAAAATTGGTAAGGCCCACAAACAGTTTGAAATAAGTACTATTTGTTTTAGTGTATATAGTGAACATCATAAATTCGTTCCGAAATTTCAATTATAGCTCATTACCTAGTAATTTATTTAGTTTAAAAAGCCATCTACCCTAAATTCAACCAACAGGTTATGTAATATTCTGTTCCGTTGTTTAATATATACTTCAAAAACATCCTTTAGGGAAAAAATTAATGTTAGTGATAATAGCAACCCCTATTGGTAATGTCGAAGATATGTCTGTTAGAGCAGCCAACGCTCTTCGAGATGCCAATATTATAGCCTGCGAAGATACCCGAACTACAAAGAAATTATTACGGCTGTTGGATATAGAAGTGCCTGGAAAGTTTATTGCTTATCATGACCATAATGGGGCATCGATAAGACCATTTCTTTTGTCTGAACTGCAACAAGGAAAGGTTGTTGCATTGGTAAGTGATGCTGGCACCCCTTTAATCTCAGACCCTGGATTTAAACTTGTTGAGGCGTGCCATGAGAAGAATATTCGCGTGACAGCAATGCCAGGGCCTACTGCCCCCATTATGGCACTAACAGTATCTGGGTTACCGACAGACAAATTTACATTCAACGGATTTGTGCCCGCAACATTAGCTGCCAGCAGAAAATCTATCCTGCAAACATCAAATTCTCAATTAACACAAATTTGGTTTAGCACAGCGTCCAAGCTACTTACCCACTTGAAAACAATGCTGTCTATTTATGGAAATAGGCGTGCTGTAGTAGCAAGGGAGCTCACAAAGCTTTATGAGGAAGTTCGAAGCGCCCCTTTAGAAGAGCTTATATCTCATTATGAAAAATCAGGACCCCCCAAAGGAGAAATTGTTCTTGTTATTGCTGGTGAGCTTGGTGAGGCATTACCAAAAGATTCTATTCAAATCGATGTGTTATTAAAAGAGGCACTGCAACGATTAAGCTTGCGAGATGCTGTTAACGAGGTTTCAATTTTAACTGGAATGCAAAAAAAACAAGTCTATGGACTTGCGTTAACCATTATGAATTCGAAAACACAAAATTGATAAACATAAATAGATGAACATAAATAGATGAACACAGCACGGCAGCGCTCGGAAAAGAATGGCAGGCGTGCAGAAATACTAACTATTTTTCTATATCGATTAATGGGCTGGCGACTTATCAAAAAAAGAGCCAGAACCCCTTTTGGTGAAATTGATATAATAATGCGCAAATACCAACGGCTAAAATTCATCGAGGTAAAATATAGACGCCGAAAACCTTATAAAGAATGGCTAATTGGGCTGGAGACCGTTTTGCCCTCATTCTCGCAACAACAACGCTTAAAGCGCGCCATTATCTATTTCTTCTCTAACTATAGCGAAAGCAACCGCTGTAATGGGTGTATGCTTTCGATAGAAAGTGACATTGTATTATGGAATGGCTGGTTTTACTTCGATATTAAAAAAGATGTCATGGAATCCGAATCTGCATTCTGATATAAGATATTGAATATCTGATTATGAATAATTCGTATCAAAGGAAATACGTAGATGTTTAACAGAATTTTCTCAGCGATAATACTTACCATAATTGCCGTTCAGCTGTCTGGATGTGCTGGTGCTATTTTAGCAGGGGGTGCAGCTGCTATCGGAGCTTCAAGTTCAGAAAAAGGGTTTGCTACTTCTATAAATGATACCTCTATCTCTCTTAAAATCAGAGATAAATTTGTTCAGACAGATATGGATTTGGTTGAGGGAATATCAATTCAGGTAGATGATGGTAATGTTCTTCTGGTAGGTAGGATCGAAAATCAAGAACTAAAAGTAAAAGCAAGTAAATTAGCTTGGGAAGTTCGCGGGGTTCGTTCTGTTATAAATGAGATTGAAATAGCTGAAAAAGTATCTCTGAAAGATAGGGCTAAGGATGCAGCTGCAGCTGCTAATCTTCGCCGGTTATTAATTACCGATTTGAACATAAACTCACTTAACTATTCTATCGAAGTTGTTAGCGGAATTGTCTATCTTACTGGAATTGCAAAAGATGAAGCTGAGCGTGACAGGGTGATAGAGCATGCCCGTAATTTATCCTACGTAAAGCGAGTGGAAAATTATGTTATTCTTCAAGATGACCCGCGCGATTAGTACATGACAAACCTTCATATTGCCATCCAAATGGATCCTATTGATGAGGTTGATATTAATGGGGATACAAGCTTCAGACTTGCCTTGGAAGCACAGAGGCGAGAACATCTTGTTCACGTTTATCGGCCAGAGGATTTAAGCTGGGAAGAGGGTGTGGTTAGCGCAAAAGTACAGGCGGTAACATTAAGGGATGTGGTTGGCAATCATGTAACCATTGGCCCTTCAAAAACCACCCCATTAGAAATATTTGACGTCATATTAATGCGTCAGGATCCCCCCTTTGATATGGCTTATATTACAGCTACTCATCTGCTAGAACAGCTTCCAAAAACAACGCAAGTAATTAACAACCCAAGAGAAGTTCGAAACGCACCAGAAAAACTTCTGGTTACTAATTTTCTTGATCTAATGCCTCCTACATTAATCAGCAGCGATCTTGAAAAAATAATGTCCTTTCGAGCGAAGTATAAGGATATTATTATCAAGCCACTTTATGGAAATGGCGGTGCTGGTGTATTCAGGCTTCAAGCCAATGACCAAAATCTAAATTCTTTGCTGGAGATGTTTTCTGGCATCAGTAGAGAGCCTTTAATGATTCAAGCATACCTACCAGCTGTGCGAAATGGTGATAAGCGCATTATGATTGTTGATGGTAGGGCTGTTGGTGCTATTAATCGAATTCCTGCAGAAAACGAAGCGCGCTCCAATATGCATGTTGGGGGTAGGGCAGAGCCGTGTGAGCTTACAGACAGAGATCACTATATTTGTGAGAAGATTGGACCAACGCTTAAAGCGCGCGGGCTATTATTTGTAGGAATTGATGTTATTGGCGATTATTTAACGGAAATTAATGTTACGTCACCAACCGGAATACGAGAAATCGAACGATTCTCAAATGTTAATATTGCTGAATTAACGTGGGAAATAATTGAAAAGAATGCTGCAAAACTAAGAGCAAACTAGAAAAGCCCCGCTCGGTTTTACTTCTTGTTTTATGTCCTAATAGATTGAATTCGATAACTAAGCGCCTCTGCCAAATGATGTGGGTATAACACATCCTTATTTTCCAAATTCTGTATCGAAGTTGCAACTCTTAATATCTTGTGAAAACCACGCGCCGTAAGCGCAAATTTATCAATAGATTTATGCAATAATTCGTTCGCTTCATCTGTTAATTCAAAATCAAAATCAGCTGATAATTTTGCGTTTAATTGTGCCTGTTTTCTGTGTTTGGAACTTTGCTGCGCACGTGCGTTTTTTACTCTTGTGCGGATTTGGGCACTTGTCTCGCCTGTTTCAAGTGATAAGAGTTCACTTGCTGATAAGCTACCCAGAAAAATTATCATATCGAATCTATCTAACATTGGTCCAGATATTCTATTCTGATATTGCACCGCGCAGTCTGGCGCTCTAGAACATGCCCTATTTGGATCAGAAAGAAACCCGCATCTGCACGGGTTCATCGCTGCAATTAACTGAAAAGAAGCAGGGTATCTGATCGTTTGATTGGCTCTGGCGATAACAACTTCTCCTGTTTCAAGCGGTTGCCTTAAACTATCTAATGCACTGCGTTGGAATTCAGGCAGCTCATCTAGAAATAACACACCATTATGAGCGAGGGATACCTCACCTGGCTTGGATTTTTGACCGCCTCCAATCAGAGATGCCATCGAAGCAGAGTGATGGGGATCTCTAAATGGCCTATTAGAAATAAGGCCTTGCTCTGGAAGCGTGCCGTTAATGGAATGAATCATTGTAATTGATAGAGCTTCGGCTGCGGATAATTCTGGTAATATGGATTTCATTCTTTCTGCGAGCATTGATTTTCCAGCCCCTGGTGGGCCTATCATTAGCAAATTATGACCGCCAACCGCGGCTATTTCCAAAGCGCGCTTTGCGGTTTCCTGACCTTTTATATCTGCCATATCAGATTTTTGTTTTTCAGGTTCACTCAGCTTAGCAACCGGGTAATTAAGCGGCAAAATTCCACGAAGATGATTGCATAAAGCATGTAGCGTAGGGGCAGCAATTATTTTCAGCTCGTTAGCCCAAACGGCCTCTGCGCCATTTGATTCAGGACAAATCAGGCACATATCTTTTTCGGATGCAGACATTGCAGCCAGCAAAACACCAGATACGGATAATATAGAGCCATCAAGTGACAGCTCTCCTAGAATAATGGTTTCGTCCAAATATTCCTGAGGCAAAGCGCCCATTGCTATCATAATTGCAAGTGCAATTGGCAAATCAAAATGAGCGCCTTCTTTAATCATTCCTGCCGGAGATAAATTAACTGATATTCTCTTTGGTGGCAGGGCCAGGCCCATATTTGACAAGGCTGCTCTTACTCTCTCTTTAGATTCTGCAACTGATTTTGAGGCTAATCCAACAATAGTTATACTTGGAAGACCGGTAGATATATGAACCTGCACAAGTACGTCATTTGCAAAAAGCCCACTAAAAGAGACCGTTTTTACAGTGGAATTCATGATTATTTGCCTTACAAACTGTCATAATGAGATTCCACATTAACCTGTAAGTGCGAAGAAATGATTAAGCTTGGTATAGGCTTATGAATGCATATGCATAATTAGCGAGCGCGCATCGGGCCAATAGGCTCTCCGCCGAGTATGTGCGCATGAAGATGCGGTACTTCTTGATGACCAAAGCCGCCGATATTGGTTATTAGACGATAGCCATTTTCAGATGCCCCCGTTAGCTTGGCTGCATTTCCTATCGCTACCAAAAAAGCAGCTTGTTCTTCTGATGACGCATTTTGGGCAAAATCATCCATATCTATATAGGCCCCCTTGGGAATAATTAATACATGGATGGGGGCTTGTGGATTTATATCATGGAAGGTTAATGTGTAATCACATTCATCCAGCTTTTTGCATGGGATTTCGGAGCGAAGAATTTTAGCAAAAATATTATTGGTATCATATAAAGGATGTGTCATTTCTGGCCTCCATTCATGATTTTATATTGAAGTTTTAGGTCGGTTTTGTTTTTCAGCATGACCTGAAACACCTTCACGGCTCTCTAATTCAGATAACACGTCCGAGAACGAAATATCTGCTGCTGCAAGTACAACCAGATAATGATACAACACATCAGCAGCTTCTTTTGTTGCGCCGTTACTGTCCCCTTTCATAACATCTATTAATAGCTCTGTTACTTCTTCGGCAAGCTTGCAGATTGGTTTTTCTGGAGCATGTGCTAATAGTGATGCGGTATAGCTACTATCAGCATGTGCTGTTTTGCGCTCTTCTATCGTTTTTAATAATTTCTCTAACGCTGAAAAGGTCATCTCTAGCTCCTTCTTATGTAAGATTGGCTTATATAGACTTGGCTTATTGCTACAAGAACTCATTTCGTATCGTTATTCCGGTCGTATCGTTATTCCGGCATTACTCATGGCTTCTTTAACTTCCTTTATGGATATTTCTCCAAAATGAAAAACAGAAGCTGCCAATACAGCAGAGGCATGACCAACGCTCACAGCATCAACAAAATGATCAACCCTACCCGCTCCTCCAGATGCTATAACTGGAATCGTTACAGCATCGCAGACAGCTTTTAGCATAGGTAAATCATATCCCTTTTTGGTACCATCGCCATCCATAGAGGTAAGTAAGATTTCTCCTGCCCCTAATTTAACAGCTTCTTCTGCCCATTTTATTGCATCTATCCCTGTTGGCTTTCTGCCCCCATGCGTAAATACTTCAAACATACCATTTTCATTGGTTTTCGCATCAATTGCAAGAACAACACATTGTGCCCCGAATTTGTCAGCTGCTCTTGATAACAAGTATTTATCGCCAACCGCAGCCGAATTTACAGAAACTTTATCTGCACCTGATAGCAACATGCGCCTGAAATCTGCAACTTCTCTTACGCCGCCCCCAACTGTTAAAGGAATAAAGCAGTTTTCCGCTGTTTTGGAAATCACATCATAAATCGTCTCGCGATTTTCATGACTTGCTGTAATATCAAGAAAACAAAGCTCGTCTGCACCTGCTGCATCATATAATTTTGCTTGCTCAACTGGATCGCCCGCATCGACTAAATTAACAAAATTAACGCCTTTAACTACTCTGCCTGCATGCACATCAAGACATGGAATGATTCTAGAAGCGAGCATACTATCTATCCTCTAGCGCTAACCGGGCTGCTGTTTCAATTGCATCTTGAAGAGATAAGCGACCATCATATAATGCGCGCCCGGTTATGACACCATCAATACCAAAATGGGCCAGTCTTGCGCATGCCTTTATATCTTCTATTCCGCTAACCCCGCCAGACGCAATTACAGGAATATCAATTGCCTGTGCTAGGGCCGCTGTAGCTTCAGCATTTACACCTGTTAATGCTCCGTCACGGCTAATGTCTGTGAAAATAATTGCAGCAACACCGCAATCCTCAAATCGCTTGGCAAGTTCTATTACAGGAACGCTGCTTACCTCCAACCACCCCTCTGCTGCTATCATACCATCCTTGGCATCAGCACCAATTGCAATTCTTCCTTCAAATAATTGAGCAGCTTCTTTTAACAATGCTGGATTTTTTAAAGCTGCTGTTCCTAGAATGAGACGGTCAACACCTATTGAGAGCCAATCTTCAATCGTTTTTAAATCCCGAATTCCGCCCCCTAGCTGAACTTTTGAGCCTGCTTTTAAAATCTGCTCTACAGCTTTTATATTTACTGGCTTTCCTTGTAATGCACCATCTAGATCAACAACATGAATCCAGCTACATCCAGCAGATACAAACTCATCAGCCTGCACTGCCACATCTGGTGCATATAATGTCATTTTTTCAAAATCACCATGCAGTAATCGAACGCCCTGTCCATTTTTTAAATCTATTGCCGGATATATATGCATATTGTTCTTCTAAATTTGTTTCGTAAAATAATAGCCTGTAACGTACTCACCATCTATTAATGCATAATTTGAGTGGGTTCCAATCTTTGTGAAACCTAACGTCTCAAAGGAGTGAATGGCGCGATCTTGTGTTGCTCTTACATCCAGATTAATAGTGTTAAAACCATTTGATTTTGCATAATTTTCTGCCTCAATCACGAGCTGACTTGCCATTCCATAACCACGTGCCCATGGCGCAAGAAAAAAAGTTGTTAACTGACAGCTAAAGGCTTGTGCCTCATTATTTTGAGGGGGTTTCAGAATTTGACAAGAACCGGCAATTACGTGATCTAATTTTCCAATAATTAATACCCTATCTGGAATCAGCAAAACACCGCGCCAATAATTCTCTAAAACCGAGCGTGAGGGGGGTGAGACCCAACCAAAGCCGCCACCTGCCTGAATGGCTTCTTCTGTTGCATCGCAAATCTCGCTCAAATCACTCGCATCTAAGTCATCTAACGTCTCAACTGTTAAGATGGGTTCGCGGGATTGAGATGTTAAAATTTTATCAGCTATAATAAATTCATCATTCATTTAAATATGCCAGTTCAGAAATGCGGATAGTAAGTTCAAGCCAGCCTTTTGGCTTTTTTCTGGATGAAACTGTGTGCCAATTTTGTTTTCTTTTGCAATTATCGCTGTCACTGTCTCACCATAATCTGTTACGGCAAGGCAATCTTCAGGATTATCTGGCACAAAATGGTAGGAATGAACAAAATAATAAAATAATGTATCTGCTATTTGGGATGAGAACGGATGATGATGATTTTGCAACATTATTTTATTCCATCCCATATGAGGAATTTTAAAATTAGCTACAGGCTCTGGTTTTAGAGGTACCACATTACCACTAATCCAATCCAAACCTGAAACAGCGTTCCCTTCAAAGCCCTTTGATGCCATTAGTTGCATACCAACACAAATACCTAGAAACGCAATAGCATCTCTTTGGACGCGCTTTTCTAAAACCTGCTCCATATCTTGTATTTTCGACAGATTATGTTTGCAATCTGCAAAATGTCCTACGCCTGGCAAAATGATATGATCAGCGTCTGCCACGTCTTTTGCCTCACAAGAGGATTTAACCTGCCATTCCTTGGAATGCTCATCAGCAACACGCCGGGCTGACTGTTGAACAGAATGTAAGTTTCCAGAGCCATAATCAATTATGACGAGTGATTTCATATCACAAACTCCCGCCAAGGGTCCCTTTTGTAGATGGTATTTCTTCAGAAGAGCGGGGATCGATTTCTGTTGCTTGCCGTAATGCTCTTGCTAATGCCTTAAAACAGCTCTCAATTATATGATGGGTGTTTACGCCATAGAAATTTTCCACATGCAGCGTTATACCAGCTGCCATTGAAAATGCCTGAAACCATTCCCGAAATAATTCTGTTTGCATGGTTCCTAACGTTTGAGATGGCAACACGACACGCCAGACCAAAAACGGCCTGCCAGATAGATCAACTGCAACCTGCGACATAGTCTCATCCATAGGTAATAGGCTCGAGCCATATCGGGTAATACCGCGCCTATCTCCCAAGGCTTCTTTGAATGCCTGACCCAGCGCCCAGCCTGAATCTTCTGTGGTATGATGGTCATCAATATGCACATCGCCAGAAACCGTAATCTTGATATCCATTAAACTATGTCTTGCTAATTGCTCTAGCATATGGTCCAGAAAACCAACCCCAGTGCTTATCTCGCGCGTTCCTGTTCCATCAATACAAAGAGATACTGCAATATCCGTCTCATTGGTTTTTCTGCTTAATTCTGCTTTACGCATAACGCTGCTCTTCCATATTTCATATGAAGTTAATACTTTATTGGATTCTCAATCAGACTTATCAGTTTTTTTAAAATTTGACCAGAACTGCGTTAGCAAGATACTCTAATTTGATATTGTGGCATGTTACTCTGGTATGATATTTCAGCATAATATATTCTAGGGTTTTGGGTGCACATATCCTACAGGCGTTGATGAGAGCATCTCATCTAGGCGAAACCTTAACTCGCTACACTGGGTTTCTGACAATCTATCTATGTTATTTGCTAATATATTACCGAGCGCAATTGCTTTGGGTCCTAGGTGAGATGCGTTTATTACTGGTTTTGGGTGAGAAATAAGGGCAAGCCTCTTTAATTGCTCTGCCTCATCCCATATCAGCCCGAGCCACACACAAATTTGGTCGATCAACGCTGGGGATGGGCGCCCTTTTCTGCCATGTTCCAGCGCAGATAGATAAGCAACAGATACAGATAATCTATTTGCTTGCTGCTGTAGCGTCTTATTATATTTAAGCCTCAAAAACCGCATATGTTCACCAAAAGGGGTCATTTACGCGCGCCTCTATTTCGTCGCAATCTTATATAAAAAGCGCCACTTCCACCATCTTTTGCTTGCGCTTGTCCGAACGCTAAGATGTGTTGGGCGCAGGCATCTGTCTTTAGCCATTCAGGGAATTGATTTCTTAAAACACCTCTGCCTTCAGAGCCTTTGCCTGTTATAACTAAAATGGTGCGAAACTGATTTAAGACTGACGTTTGAATAAAACGCTGTAATGATAGATAAGCGCTTTGCTGCGTCATTCCGTGAAGATCTAATGTTGCCTCAACATCAAATTTTCCTGCTCTTAATTTTTTAGAGCTGGCGCCATCCATGCCAGATGCCTCCTGATATCTTAAATCAGAGGGGGTGTGTCTATTAGATGTTGAATTTTGCTGATTTGGGCTTATCTGTTTTTGAGGCTGAATTTTACTTTTGGCTGACTTGGCCACCGGTTTTAAGCCAGCTTTTTTGGACTGATTATCCACAATATTAGTGGGGGATATTTTATCAGATTTTATGGGAGCAACTGTTTTTGCTATTTTCTCCCATAAATCTGTGTTGTCAGAATTTTGCTTTTTCATGACCATTTAATAGCCTAGTTGCACAAAATTTGGTTTTTAGTGCCGTTAATGATTATCTACTCTGGTTCAGCTGTTCCAGTTTCAACCAATCTCCAATTTGGATCCGTACTTCGAATATCTCGCTCAAATATCCAGATATCTTCTATTTGTTCGCTAGATATACTATCCTCTTCGATTACCGTGTCGCTAGCATCGGTGAGGATGCGAGATTGTATTGTGTCATATTTAACAGTGACCGTTGCAATTCCATCAGAAATCTCAGCGTCAAGCAACTGAACGTCATTTACAGTTTCAATATCGATTTTTAAATGTTCACCTGCGGCATCTCTTTGGTGAACCGCATTTGAAAACTCTTCATACAAGTCAAAGCCAACATAACGCCGTAAACTCCCCAGATCGCTCTCAGAATAAGCATTTAAAATCAGGGGAAATGCTGCTTTTGCACCGCTTAAGAATTCTTCATCCTTAAAAGAAGCGTCAAGCTTTCTCAACTCTTTTAATCCAGACCCATTTAAGGGCGCTGATTCTGCAACAGGTGTTTTGCCCTTGAAATTAATAATATTATCTGCAGATGATTCTGTTTGTACTGTTTTTTGAGGTTTTTCAAAACCATCTCGATTTCCGAGAATCGAGCGAAGCCTGAAAATTAAAAACACTGCAATAACAGCAAATATTAGAATATCAATGAAGGGCATGGTATTTCCCATTTTATTATGACGAAGTTCACACAGAGTTTTAATTCTGCCTTGTTTGTAATATAACTCTACAAATAGGGGATAAATAAGACAAGAACAACCAAAGAGAACTAAAAATGCGCAAACAATCGGGATTTATTTTTCTTTTGGGATTTATACTTTATGGTTGGCTTGAATTTGAAGCTTTAATTTTTGTTGGAAATATTGTCGGTGGGTTTCTGAGTTTTATTGGTATTTTCCTTACAGCATTCATAGGAATATACCTCATAAGGCGATTAAACAGGCGTGTATTCATGTCGTGGCAGTCAGAGCGGCAGAATAACAAGCCTGGTTTATCCAAGCTTGCCGAGGGATTATCTATCCTATTAGGTGGTTTACTTTTAGTTATACCTGGTTACTTAACAGATCTAATTGGTCTTATTTGCATGATTCCGATATTAAGAACTCTTATTGGTAGCATTATTATTGCTAATTTTGCAGATATCAGACTATTTGCTGATTTGAGAAAGAAACATGAATATAATGACCCCAACAAAGAAAATTCAGAAACCACGTCACCTATAATTACAATCGATGGGGATTACACAGAGAAATAAAAATTGTGTATAGCTGGTTTTTTTTGTAACAGCATGTTTTAACCATGTTAAATTGCAGCATCTGCATTTTATTTTACAGGAGCATTTTATGGCTGATGACGAAAATCAAATTAAGGCGCCGCCTTCTCTAACAATGCATGCGCAATTTATAAAGGATTTATCTTTCGAGAATCCAAGGGCTTCTGAGATTTTCACCAAGCAAACAGGTCAACCTGATGTGGAGGTTAGTGTAAATGTCGGTGCTAATGCGCTTGATAATGAGAAATACGAAGTTATCTTACATCTCAATGCAAAGGCCACAATAGCGTCAGAGCCTCTGTTTCTTGTGGAATTAAGCTATGGCGGTGTTGTAAGTGTTAGCAATATTTCTGGTAAGGAAAAAAATGCTTTTATTATGATAGAAGGCCCAAGGTTATTATTCCCATTTGCAAGAGCGACAATTGCTAATGTTACAAGGGAGGGTGGGTTTTTGCCCCTAAATATTCAGCCTATTGATTTTGTGGCCGTATTCAAAACAAACATAGAAGCCAAACAGAATGAAGCCAAACAAAGTCAGGCTAATCAAAGTGAAGCTAAACCAAGTGAAACTAGCAAAAACTAACGTTTTTTGTTGTTGGTTTTAATCAGTTTGTAACCAAATAGGGTCTGTTATTAGTTTCAAAAATTCAGCGTGTTTGTCCAGCTCATCTTGCGTTACATGGTGGGGACGGGTTGGCCTTTGTTTTTTGCTAATAAATGAAAAGTCGCTATCAATATTAGAGTTATTATTAATAATATTCTCGGACTTGGTAGCGGTATTATCCGATAATAAGGTGGGTTGCAGTCCGCCCTTTAACTCTACATATACAGATGCGAGTAAATCAGCATCGATTAATGCGCCATGAAGGTCTCTGTGAGTGTTATCGATTTGAAATCGTCTGCAAAGCGCATCTAGAGAGGCCTGTGCCCCTGGGAATTTTTGACGTGCTATTTTTAGGGTATCTATTACGTTTTCATTTGATATTGAATGAAAACCAGCTTGGTTAAGTTCAAAATTTAAAAAGCCCATATCAAAAGAGGCATTATGGATAACAAGCTTGTCATCCTTAATAAAATCCAGAAACTCTTGTGCTACATGCTTGAATAACGGCTTATCAGACACAAATTCATCTGTAATGCCATGTATTTTTATGGCGTCTGGGTCAATGTCTCGTTCTGGGTTAATATATAAATGAAGGGTTTTCCCAGATGGAACAAGGTTCATTATTTCCAATGCGCCAATTTCAATAATCTTATGACCTTGAGACACATCAAGACCTGTTGTTTCTGTGTCCAAAACTATTTCACGCATAAAAACCTCCTAAGATCAAACGCTTAAATTAGATAGCAACCAACGCTTCAGCAATTTATATGTATATGCTTTTCCAAGTCCTGTAGGCAGACAAAAATCTGCTAATTGCATTTTTGTGTGTTGAGGTAATTGATTATTTAAAATGGCATCAAGTTTTTGTTGTGTCATACCAGCGCGGTGCAAGGCTCGTTGCCTTTGTAAAAAATACGGGGCCCAAACACAAATGATGTTATCACAAACCATATCGCTTCCAGTTTCAAATAATAGGGGAATATCAACAACCACTATTTTTCTGTTTTGAAGTCTCATATGTTTAAAAAATTTTTGTCTATCCTGCCATATAAGAGGGTGGACTATCAGCTCCAATCGGTTTTTAGCTTCTGGATCGCTAAATATAATATCTCCTAATTTCTGCCTGTCTATCCCATTATCAAGATTACCAACATCTCCAAACGCGGCGATAATATCTGATACCGCAAGGCCGTGCGGGCCTAGAAAATTATGAACCGACCTATCTGCATCATGCACAGGTATCCTCAAATACCTAAACATATCGCTAACACTTGATTTACCCGTTGCAATGGAACCTGTTAGGCCGATGATTCTCATTGTGCAATTATCTTATTAGCAGGTGATAGACCGTGTAGTCTCATAAATCCTAATAGCGGAAGTAAAGGTAGTCCTAGAATATCATAGAATGCACCGCTAAATTGGGCTATAATATGACACCCTTGATTCTCAATCTGGTAAGAGGCGGGGGTTTGCAAAGCAGAATTTCCGATTTCATCCAGATAATTATCAATCTCAACTTCAGATAGAGAGCGAAGCGTTATAACCGGTGACGATAAATGATGCCATATCCGCTCGCCATCTAGAAATACAACAACGCTCGTATGCAACTTATGTGTTTTACCCTGTAATTCTGATAGTTGCGTTTTTGCTTTATCTAATGATTCAGGTTTTGAGAAACACCGACCATCGAAATCCAAAAGCTGGTCACTTGCAATAATAAAAGCATTTGGATTTGCAACGGCAATACGGCGCCCCTTAATTTCAGCTAATAACGTTGCACAATCTGCAAGAGACACACCCTCACAGAGTGCACTTTGTCTTATAGCTTCTTCATCAATATGGGCTGGCTGGGATGTAAAACGTAACTTTGCGTTCTGTAACATAGCCTGGCGTGAGGCGGATGCAGACGCTAGAATAATTTCTTTATTTTTTATTTCATACATTTTCTTGTTGATCTAATTCTTGTTGATCTAACCATTTTCGATGGAGATGAATGATAGAAGCTGCGATTTCTTCTACAGAACGCCGTGAGACATCAATAACCGGCCAATTATGTCTGTTAAATAGCTTTCGGGCTTCTCTTACCTCATTGGTTATAATATCAATATCTGCATAATTGGGGTTTGTTGAATCTGATAAATGTTGCAGGCGTGTTTTTCGCACCTGCATTAATCGTTTTGGATCTGTTGTTAATCCAACAATAAAAAGCTTCTTATGAGGTAATTTTTCTATTGGAAATGGCACATTTGGAACCAGAGCGTAGTTTCCAACCTTAAAACCTCTATGTCCCAAATACATGGAGGTAGGCGTTTTGGATGTTCTAGACACCCCAACTAATAGCATGTCCGCATCATGAAGATTCTCAATATTCAATCCGTCATCATGAACTACCGCATATTCAACGGCAGCCATTCTTCGAAAATAGGCAGTATCTAATTTATGCTGGCCGCCTACACGCTGGGTACGCTGTGTTCCCAATATGTTCGAGAACAAATCTACAACAGGGTCGAGAATGGATAAGTTTGGAACTCCTTTTTCTGTACAAAGAGCCTCCAACATTTCTCTTACTTCCTTATTCACAACGGAAAATAAAACAATACCTGGATTTTTTTCTAAATTACGATCGATTGCGTCAATATGGGCTTTGTTGCGAACCAATGTCCAAATATGCTCTGTTATATTGGTATCTGGAAACTGAGCAAGGCCAGCGCGCGCATATTGATGAACTGTCTCGCCCGTAGAATCTGAAATTAAATGAAGATGTAACTCGTTTTTCTTAGTCATCACTATCTGGTTTCAACTGTTACAAATAATCGTGTGTTAGGGTTGCTCATCGCTCAGATATCTTTAACCATGTTTGTAGATAACTCAACTGTCTCTTGTGGATAAGTTTTATATAGCGCGATGAAATAAAGATCCATCCTATTTAGGCACAGCTTTTCCCAGCTTATAATCTGATGTGTATAAAAAACTTCATTCATAATGCAAAAATGGTAGTATGTTTTTTGGTAATTATATAACCTGTTGATTTAAAGTAGTTTTGTAACAGAAACGATAGCGAATTTTATATTATATATGTGTATATAGCTGTGGAAAACTATGGCTGTGTTGCTTTTATGATTTACGAAACAACCAACAGCTACTACATCCTTATTATAAATAATAATATATTAGATGATATAATGAATTTTATAAAAACATTAAATGGCGAGATAACAAAAACACCTCCTAT